>SL_3KL_010_SEDDRAFT_10000156_pt1 | contig 47346 bp, 43 predicted proteins | sample SodLakKL_010_SED_2_FD_10381 | JGI IMG/M metagenome (IMG submission 10381)
GACCTGGCGATTCGGTGGAGGCGGGGGAGGTCATCGGCCTGGCCGGCTCCACCGGGCGATCCACCGCTCCCCACCTCCACTTCGAGGTCCTGCGCGACGGGCAGCCGGTGGATCCTCTCCAGTACGTCAGTCAACCCTGATCCCATACCGCCCCTAACGTAGCTACCCTGGGACGCCTCCGGGCCGGGGAGCTCCGTCTCAAGACCTGGTGAACCCCCGGGAGACCTGACATGATAGGGAAAAGAAAGTCCAAGGAGGACGGGCCGGAGCATGGCACCCGGGATCAGAGCGGTGTCATCTCAATCCTTGGTCCCGGCGTCACCGTAACCGGGGATCTGGATACTCCCGGCTCCATCCGCGTCGAGGGTCGCCTGGCCGGGTCGATCCGAGCGGCCAAAGCGGTGGTGGTGGGACGGGATGGGGTCGTCGAGGGAGACATTGACACGGCCGACGCCATCATCGCCGGCACGGTCCTGGGGACGGTCCATGCCGGATCTCGTCTCGAGATCCAGAGCACCGCCCGGATCGAGGGGACCATCCGTGCCGGGAGCCTCAAGGTGGAGGAGGGCGCCTCGGTGGTCGGGGACATGGCCATGGTGGATCCGGGCACCTCCTATGAGGCCTATGACCCAGCGACGGACCCGTCATCGGTGACGGATCCGTGACAGTTCGGACACCTGGGTTACCCACGGTTTCCCACATTCGTGGATAACTCCGTATCCCCATGCTACACAACCACTAAGACGCTCTTTCCACTATCTTCCCACCGACCCCTATCTTAAAACCTCGCTGGTTTTCCACATCTTCATCCTCCCCTTCAGCGATCCGTCCCATGTCCGATGCCGAGCCCGTTCTCCTGTCCCGCCTGGTGGAATACCTGGACTCCCTTCTGGATATTCCAGCCTTTCCAGACTATAGCCGGGCGGTGAACGGGCTCCAGGTGGAGGGGCCTCAGCGGATCACCCGGGTGGCGGCGGCGGTGGACGCTGCGGAGTATTCCGTGGATGGTGCCGTAACCGCCGGTGCGGACCTCCTCCTGGTGCACCACGGTCTCTTCTGGGCCAACCCCTCACCCCTCACCGGCCGGATGTATCGACGGATCGCCCCCCTCATGCGTCACAACGTCGCCGTCTACTCTGCTCACCTCCCCCTGGACGCTCACCCGGAGCTGGGAAACTGTATACGCCTGGCTCGGCTCCTGGATCTGGATCCCTACGCCCGCTTCGCCTCCTATGAGGGCCGGGATATCGGCTATCTGGCAAGAACCGATGAAGAGTTAGACGCTTTTCGTGCCCGGGTCAGGGCCCATCTGGGTGAGCCCGTCGAGGTAATCAGAGGCGGGCCCGGGAGGGTTAGAGAGGTGGCCGTGCTCACCGGGAGCGGCGCCGGCTTCGTGGAAGAGGCCGTGCGCCTGGGGGCCGACACCCTCCTCACCGGGGAGGCGGCCCACCACACCGTAGTCGACGCCCGGGAATTGGGGTTGAATGTGGTTCTGGCAGGGCACTATCGCACAGAGACCCTGGGCGTGCAGGCCCTCGCCGCTCACCTGGAGGAGGCGTTCGGCCTTCCGTGGACCTTCCTGGATCACCCCTCATCCCTTTGAACCTGGGCGGCCGGGGTAGAGAATCGCCGGCCTCGACGCCCCTCCTTCGCCCAAATCCGGCATGCCGGTGCCGGCGGTCCAGTGCCCACCCCTCGCCGTTCCAGCCATGGCATGGGAGGGTTACCTTTTCGGCACATCCGGGGTAATTCCCACCCCCGAGCGTCGGATCCCCCCATGGGTCACCTGCGACCGCCCAGGGATTGGGGTTCGAAGCGCGCACCAGCATTTGACCACACTTCAGGATCACCCATGCATTGCACCCAATGTGGCCAGGCGGGGGATGGCAGCTTCTGCGGTGGCTGCGGTTCCACCCTCGTCCCCATCCACTGTCCCTCCTGCTCCACCGAAAACCCACAGGGCCGCCGATTCTGCGGTGGTTGCGGTTCTCCCCTCCAGAGAGCCCCCCAAAACCCCGCCGCGGCAGGCGCCGGCATCTCCCAGGACGGTCGCGCCGCATGGTATATGGCCGGTGCCCTCCTGGTGGTTCTTCTCTCGGTGGGTGGATGGAGCCTTCTTTCCGACGGAAATGCCGCCGGAGCGCCTTCCGCAGGCTTCCCGGCTGCCCAGCCGGGCGCTCTGGGCCCGGCCCCCAACATCGACCTTACCGCCATGACTCCCCGTGAAGCGGCAGATCGCCTCTTCAACCGGGTCATGGGCGCACTGGCTCAGCGGGATACGATGGAGGTCATCAACTTCCTCCCAATGGCCATCGACGCCTACGAGATCGCCAGGCCCCTGGATCTGGACGGCCTCTTCCACCTCTCCCTTCTGCAGCGGGCCGGCATGCGATACGAAGAAGCCCTGGCCACCGCCCAGGAGGCGCTGGATGAAGACCCGGATCATCTCCTGAACCTTTCGGCTGCGGCGGAGGCAGCCCGGGAACTGGGGTTGGACGATCTGGCCGCCCAGTACTTCAGCCATGTCCTGGAGGTATGGGAGGACGAGCGGGCGCGCACTGACCGTCCCGAGTACGATGAGCACGCCCCTCTCCTCCCTTCCATCCTCACCGACGCCACGGAGTTCATGGAAGGACGTGGCTGATGACCGAACCCCACGAGCGGGACACGCCTGAGTCAGCCGGTCCCCGGGCCAGTGGGGGCGGTCCCAGCCCGGCAGAGGTATTGGCAGCCTCCGAGGAGGCCCATCGTCACGAGACCGAAGACGAACGATTTCTCAAGAGCCTGCCCTCGGAGCCGCCCACTACGCCGGCGGCAATGGGCGCCGACGCCTGGCGGGTCTTCCGGATCATGGGTGAATTCGTGGAGGGGTTCGAGGCGTTGGCCCGCCTCGGGCCCGCCATCACCTTCTTCGGCTCCGCACGGACCCTCCCCACGGACCCCGACTACGTCGCGTGCCGGGAAGCCGCACGATGGGTCGGCGAGGCCGGCTTCAACATCATCACCGGTGGTGGCCCGGGCATGATGGAGGCGGCCAACCGGGGCGCCCGGGACGCCGGCGTGGTCTCGGTGGGGTGCAACATCGAGCTCCCCTTCGAGCAGGGGATGAATCCCTTCATCGACCGGGGGATCGACTTTCGGTATTTCTTCGTCCGCAAGACCATGTTCCTGAAGTACTCCCAGGGGTTCGTCATCTTCCCTGGTGGCTTCGGGACCCTGGACGAACTGTTCGAGGCCCTCACCCTGATCCAGACCGGAAAGGTCCGGAACTTCCCGGTGGTTCTCTACGGTTCCCACTACTGGGGTGGTCTCCTGGATTGGCTTCGCCATACCATGAAGGCCCGGGGCAACATCTCTCCCCGGGACGTGGATCTCCTCCAACTCACCGACGACCCCAGGGAGGTGGCGGCTCTGGTGGCCCGGACCGCCCGTGAAGGCTGATCCCCCCTCCCCGGTTGCCTCCGGTCGCCGCCGGGTGCTATCGTTTCCCCAAAACTACACCTCTGAACCCACCGCTCCCGGCAGGGGGCTCCACAGGATGTGCCTTCTCCGCTCCCGACCGATCCGGGTCGCGGGGAACCCCCTTGTCGCTCGGCCCGCCGACGGGCTCCAAGCGGTCTCTCCGCTGTGACCGGTAGACCGCCGATCCCTCCCTGCTCCGACACCATCAAGGATCCAGCGCCGTGACCCAAACCCCTGACCAGGCTCCCGGTGGTTACCACCCCGGGGAGAAGGACTCGGGCATCGTCAAGCCGAAGGGAACGTCCCGCATCCCCGCCCACCAGGGGATCCGGACCCTTTCCATGGATGAGCGCAAACCCCGCTGGATGAAGGTCCGCTCGCCGGGAGGCCGGAACTACCGCCGGCTGAAGCGACTGATGCGGAGCCAATCCCTCCACACGGTTTGCGAGGAGGCGGGGTGCCCGAACATCGGGGAGTGCTGGGAGGCCGGTACCGCCACCTTTATGATCCTTGGCGACGTATGTACCCGGGCCTGCAAGTACTGCGCTGTGGCCCATGGGATGCCCACCGAGCTGGACGAGGACGAACCTCGGCGTGTGGCCGAGACCGTCCGGGCCATGGAGCTTGAGCATGTGGTCATCACCTCGGTGAACCGGGACGAACTCCCGGATGGCGGTGCCGGCATCTACGCCGAGACCATCCGCCAGATCCGTGCCCTTCAGCCCGGGTGCTCCGTGGAGGTCCTCATTCCCGATTTCAAGGGAGACGAGGCCGCGCTGGCGGTGGTGGTTGAGGCCCGGCCTGAAATCCTGGGCCACAACCTGGAGACCACCGAGCGTCTCCACCCCCAGGTCCGACCCGGTGGCCGGTACTGGCGGTCCATCTCCTTCCTGGGCGCCGCCAAGCGCCTGGACCCCACCATCCTCACCAAGACAGGGATCATCCTTGGGATGGGCGAGGAGGAGCCGGGGATCCGTCAGGCCATGGGAGATCTCCGGGAGGCCGGCGTGGATATCCTCACCCTGGGCCAGTACCTGCGCCCCTCCGAAGGCCACATTCCCGTGGCCCGGTGGGTCTCGCCCGACGAGTTCCGCCAATGGAAGGAGGTGGGAGAGGGTGAGTTCGGCTTCCGCCATGTGGAGTCAGGAGCCCTGGTGCGCTCCTCCTACCACGCCAAGGAGCAGGCTCGGGAGGTCACGGCCGGAAGCCCGGGGACCATTCAGGAGGTGATGGAAGCGGATATTCCCGCCCCTGCGGAGGTGGTGGGACCGCTCCCGGGCCTGGTCCAACTGCAGATGGGGCGCCCCGGTTCCGATTGATCGGACCGGTGGGCCTTGTTCACCCGAACATGGGAGTGGAGAAGGGCATGCCTGATACCACCACGCAGCAGGATCCCCGCCTGGAGACCTTCTCCAGGGAGCAGCTTCACGAGTTTCTCCGGAAGATGCTCCTCTTCCGCCGGTTCGAGGAAAAGGCGGAGGAAGCCTACGCTATAGGCAAGATCGGAGGTTTCTGCCACCTCCACATCGGCCAGGAGGCCGTGGCTCTGGGCTTCATCGGGCCGCTTCGGGAAGACGACTATGCCATCAGCGCCTACCGGGAGCACACCCAGGCCCTGGCCAAGGGACTGGAGCCGGGTCCCGTGATGGCGGAGCTTTTCGGGCGCCGGTCCGGTGTCTCGGGAGGGAAGGGGGGGTCCATGCACCTCTTCGACGTGGAACGGAGATTCATGGGCGGGCACGGGATCGTCGGTGCCCAGACGGCGCTGGCCGCCGGCATCGGCTGGGCTATCCGCTACCGGGGCGGCGACCAGGTCTGCGTCTGTTTCATGGGTGATGCCGCAGTGAACCAGGGTGCCTTCCACGAATCCCTCAACATGGCCGCCATCTGGAAGCTTCCGGTCATCTTCGTGGTGGAGAACAACGACTACGGTATGGGAACCAAGTTCAGCCGGGTTTCGGCTGTCCCTGTTCTGGAGAAGGGGGACGGCTACGGAATCCCTACCCACTCCGTGGACGGCCAGGACATCCTGGAGACGTGGCGCTTCACCGAGGAGTTGGTGGCCCGGGTCCGGGAGGGAGAGGGCCCCCAATACGTGGACGCCCGTACCTACCGGTTCAAGGGACACTCCATGTCGGATCCGGTGAGCGGAACCTACCGCTCCAAGGAGGAGGTGACGGAGAAGACCCACAAGCAGGACCCCATCACCCTCCTCCGGGACCGCCTCCTGGAGGCCGATCTCCTGACCAAGGAAGAGTTGGAAGCGATGGACTCCGACGTGAGAAAGGAGGTTGACGAGGCCGCTGACTTCGCCGATGAGGCGCCCTTCCCCCCGGAGGAAGACCTCTACGCCCATGTCTACGCCGAGACCAACCCCAACGGACGTCTCTTCCTGGACGGTCGGGATCGTTGATCCTGGCCCCATGCACCCCTGCCCCTGGCCCCCCGGCCGGAAACCCCGCTCGGGGAGCCGATCCCACCCTCTTTTCCGGACGTGGACATGCCGCAGATCACCTACCGTGAGGCGCTGAACCAGGCGCTTGCCGAGGAGATGGAGCGGGACGAGACCGTCTTCCTCATGGGCGAGGAAGTGGCCGAGTACGATGGAGCCTACAAGGTCTCCAAAGGGCTGCTCGAACGGTTCGGCAGCGACCGTGTGGTGGACTCTCCCATCTCCGAACTGGGCTTCGCCGGCCTCGGGGTGGGCGCCGCTATGACCGGCCTCCGGCCCGTCATCGAGTTCATGACCTTCAACTTCTCGATCCTCGCCCTGGATCAGGTCATCAATTCGGCGGCGAAACTCCACTACATGTCAGCGGGCCAGTTCTCCGTCCCCATGGTCTTCCGGGGTCCCACAGGTGCCGCCCTGCAGCTCTCGGCCCAGCACTCCCAGGCTTGCGAGACGTGGTACGTCCACTCGCCCGGGATCAAGCTGGTCACCCCGGGAACCCCCGCCGACGCCAAGGGCCTGCTGAAAGCCGCCATCCGCGACGATGACCCCGTTGCCGTGATGGAAGGCGAACTTCTCTACAACGTGAAGGGTGAGGTCCCGGATCCGGAGGAGGGGGACTTCATCATCCCCCTGGGGGTGGCCGATGTGAAGCGGGAGGGAGACCATGTCTCCATCATCACCCACGGGAAGATGGTTCACGTGGCGCTTCAGGCGGCGGGTCAACTGGCAAAGGAAGGGGTGGACGCGGAGGTGGTGGATCTCCGGTCCCTCCGGCCCCTGGATGTGGAGGCGATCCTGCGGAGCGTCCACAAGACCAATCGCGCCGTCTACCTGGAAGAGGGGTGGCCGTACGTGGGGATCGGCGCCCAGATCGTAGCCCTCATCCAGGAAGAGGCCTTCGACTATCTGGATGCGCCGGTGCTCCGGGTAACCCAGGCCGATATCCCCATGCCCTACGCCAAGAACCTGGAGAAGCTGGCCAAGCCCGATGCCAAGCGGGTCGTGGCCGCATGTAAGCGGGTTCTCTACCAGGACTGATCTCCGCAGATTCCACTCCCCCACGACCCCAGAATCCAAAAGGCGCAAGCGAATGGCGACCAAGGTCCACATGGAGGCCCTCTCTCCCACCATGGAGGAGGGGCAGATCGTGACGTGGCTCAAGGCCGAAGGCGACGAGATCACCAGCGGCGACGTTCTGGCGGAGATCGAGACCGACAAGGCCACCATGGAGTTGGTGGCCCGGGGGAGCGGGGTGCTCCGGAAGGTCATGCTTGAGGAGGGTGCCACCGCCCCCGTGGGCGAGGTCATCGCCATTATCGCCGACCCGGATGAGGAGTTGGAGTTGGGCGGGGAAGGGGAGGCGGCGGCCGAGGGAGGTGATGAGGAAGAAGCGGCCGATGCTTCGGCTGAATCCAGCCAGGAGGCCGGTGAGAAGGTCGACGCCGGGAAGGCCGAGCCTGCGCCTGAGCCGGAGGAGAAGGAGGTTGAGGAGCCGTCCCCCTCCCAGGATGACCGCCGGATCAAGGCGTCTCCCCTGGCCCGGCGCCTCGCCGAGGAGAAGGGGCTGAGTCTGGCCCGTATCCAGGGGTCCGGGCCAGGTGGTCGGATCGTGAAGCGGGATGTGGAAGAGGCGGAAGCTGAGCCCCACCGGGAGCCGGCCGGAGAGGCTGCCTCGGCGCCTATGCCGGCAGTGGCCGCAGAGGGGCCCGAGTATCAGGATGTCCCTCTCTCCCAGATCCGGAAGACCATCGCCAAGCGGCTGGTACAGTCCATCGGTCCGGTGCCCCACTTCTTCCTCACGGTGGATGTGGATATGTCCCGGGTGGTGGAAGCCAGGAAGCGGATCAACCAGGCCCTGGCCCCGCAGGGCGTGAAGATCTCCTTCAACGACATCGTCTTGAAGGCCACAGCCATGGCCCTCCACCGGCACCCGGAGTGCAATGCCCACTGGGGTGGCGACCACGTGCGGCGATTCAACCGCGTCCACCTTGGTGTCGCCGTGGCCATCGAGGACGGCCTCATCACACCGGTGGTGAGGGACGCCCACGCCAAGGGGCTGGCCCATATCGCCGGAGAGGTCCGGGAGCTGGCGTCCCGCGCCAGGGAGAAGAAGCTGAGTCCCGACGAGTACACCGGCTCTACCTTCTCCGTCTCCAATCTGGGCATGTTCGGGATTGAGGAGTTCACAGCCGTCATCAACCCGCCGGAGGCGGGAATCCTGGCCGTGGGCGCACTGGAAGACCGTCCGGTGGTGGTGGACGGGGAAGTCGTGGTCCGACCTCGCATGAAGATCACCATGAGCTGCGACCACCGTGTCATCGACGGAGCTCTGGGCTCTCAGTTCCTCCAGACTCTCACCGGCATCCTGGAAGAGCCGCTCATGGCGCTGGTATGAGGGTTCGGCGGGGTTGGCCCCCCGCACCCCCGTCCCTAACTTGAGCCGGTGATATCAAGACCAACCGGGGGACCGCCCCAGGGCGACTCCCCAGAACCCATGAGGTGCCTCTGTGGCTGACGACTCGAAGGAATTCGATCTCATCGTGATCGGAAGCGGCCCAGGCGGCTATGTAGCCGCCATCCGTGCCACGCAGCTCGGGATGAAGGCCGCCTGTGTCGAGGCCGACAAGCTCGGGGGCGTGTGCCTGAACATCGGGTGCATCCCCACCAAGTCCCTCCTCACCTCGGCTCTTCTGGTAAATGAGGTGAAGGGTGCTGATAAGCACGGGATCTCCTTCGGGGAGGTTACGGTGGACCTGGGTCCGGCCCAGGAGCGGAGCCGGAAGGTGGCGCAGCAGTTGAACCGGGGAGTGGGGATGCTCTTCCGCAAGAACAAGGTCACCCACATCGAGGGATGGGGTCGTCTGGCGGGAGACGGGAAGGTCGAGGTGGACACCCCCGACGGCACTGAGACCTATCGAGCTCAGCATATCCTCCTGGCCACCGGATCCCGCCCCCGTAGCCTTCCCTTCCTGGAGATCGACGGGGACCGGATCTGGTCCTCGGATCACGCTCTCTTCCAGAAGAAGGCGCCCGAATCCCTGGCCATCGTGGGGGCCGGCGCCATCGGGATGGAGTTTGCCGACATCTTCGAAGCCTATGGATCCGAGATCACCATCCTGGAGGCCATGGACCGGGTCCTGCCGGTGGAAGACCGGGATGTCTCGGCCCAGATGGCCAAGGCCTACCGGAAGCGGGGAATGACCATCCATACCGGCGCCCGCTTGGAGTCATCTGAGGTGGTGGACGACGGTGTGGTACTCCACTTCAAGGACAAGGACGGGAAGGATCAGGAGTTGAAGGTGGAGCGGGTGCTCTCGGCGGTGGGCCGGATCCCCAACACCGAGGATGTGGGTCTGGAGCGGGCCGGAGTGAAGCTTACTGAGCGTGGAAACTTCATCCACGTGGATGAGTGGATGCAGACCAGCGTCCCTGGGGTCTACGCTGTGGGAGACTGCGCCGGCGGCGCACTCCTGGCCCACAAAGCCTCCCACGAGGGAATCGTCTGCGTCGAGAAGATCGCCGGCGTCTCCCACGGCCCAGTGGATTATTCCAATATCCCCAACTGCACGTACAGCCACCCGGAGGTGGCTTCGGTGGGTCTCACCGAGGAGCAGGCCCGGGAGGCCGGCCACGACATTGAGGTAGGGAAGTTCCCCTGGGTGGGGAATGGTCGCGCCCTGGCCCACGGCGACTCCGACGGCTTCATCAAGGTGATCCGCGACAGGAAATACTCGGAGATCCTGGGTGCCCACATCATCGGACCCCACGCTACCGAGCTCATCGCCGAGTTCGTCATCGGCCGACACCTTGAGAGCACCGCCGAGGAGATGGAGAAGGCCATTCACCCCCACCCGACCCTGTCGGAGGCGGTGGCCGAGGCTGCTCTGGCCTCCCTGGGTCGGGCCATTCACATCTGATGGTCCGGACCGGATCGTGACCGAGCCGGACGAGCTTCAGCCGTCCCCCACCTCCGGCGCCGACCCGGGCGCCGAAGGTGGGGCCCAACCCGAGGTGCGGCGGGCTCTGCGCCTCTGGATCGCCCTGGCCAGATCGTACCTGACCTTCTCCCGGGCGGTGAGCGCCAATATCTCCGAGTTCGGCCTCACCACCGCCCAGTTCGGGGTGCTGGAGGCCCTTCACCATCTGGGGCCCCTCTCGCTGGGAGAGCTGGCGGAGAAGCTGCTGGTGACCGGCGGGAACATCACCTACGTGATGGACCGCTTGGAAGAGCAGGGCTATGTGGAGCGGGAGAGATCTTCCCAGGACCGTCGGGTCATTCTGGCCCACCTGACGCCCCAGGGAGCCGAGCTCATGACCAGTGTCTTTCCCGAGCACGCCGCCTTCATCCGGCGTAGCCTGGCCCACCTGGAGCCCGAGGAGCAGGAAGAGCTCCGGCGGCTCCTCAAGAAGCTGGGCAAGAGAATGCCCGGTCGGGGGTGATCCGCTCCCCGACCGGGCATTGGGTCAGTCGGCCACCACAGGGAGAGGTTGCTTGCGAAAGTCCGGGAGCGCGATCCCCCGGATCTCCAGCACCTTGTGGAGGGCCTCCCCGATCTTGTTGTTGGGCGTGGACGCTCCGGCGGTGATCCCCAATTGGAAGGGTCCTTCCGGCAGCCAGTCCGTCTCCTCCACCTCCGGCGCGTTCGCCGCCAGTTCAGGCTTGTGGCGGATGGTGCCCGCCTCCACATCGATGCAGAATGAGTCCTGGATGTGGAAGGTCCGGGTATACTGCCGGCACATGTGGGCCAGATGGTTGGTGTTGGACGAGTTGTACCCTCCGATCACCACCATGATGTCCGGTGGCTCCACCATCATCTCCTTCACTGCGTCCTGACGCTCCTGGGTGGCCGAGCAGATGGTGCCGAAGGAGCGGAAGTTCTCGGCGGTGTACTCCTCTCCGTACGCCTCCTTCATGGCAGCTTCCAGCTTGTCTCCGATGGCCAGCGACTCGTTGGCCAGCATGGTGGTCTGGTTGGCCACGCCGAAACGCTTCAGGTCCACGTCCGGATCGAAGCCCTGGGAGCACTTCTCCCGGAAGTGGTCCATGAAGGCTTCCCGGGAGAGGCGGCCGGGGGCGTCCAGGATGTAGTCCCGGACCAGATCCGCTTCATCCATGTTCCGCACGATGAGGTACTTGCCTTGCTCGTGCTTGCGCACCTGCGAGGCTGTGGCACGGCTCTCCTCGTGGGTGTACTTCCCGTGGATGATGGCGGTGAACCCGTCCCGCGCGTATCCCTCCACCCGCTTCCACACCAGGAGCACCGAGCCGCAGGTGGTGTCCACCATGGAGCAACCAATGGACTGGAGCTCCTGGAACGCCTCGATCGTGACCCCGAAGGCCGGGAGGAGGACCACATCTTCGGCTGTGACGTGGGAGAAGTCGAAGCGCCCCACCTCGTCCGGATAGATGAACTGGATCCCCATCTCCTCCATGCGCCGGTTCACATGGGGGTTGTGGATGATTTCGCCCACCAGGTAGACCGTCCGGTCCGGAAACTTCAGTCGGGTCTCGTAGGCGTAGTCCACCGCCCGGTCCACCCCGTAGCAGAATCCGAACTCCTCGGCCAGCCGGACCGTCACGTCCCCGAAGGTGCGTTTGCACCCCTGCCCCCGGATCCTATCCACCAGCTCCGAGTGGTATTCCGATTCGATTACCGGTCGGACCTGGGCCTTGAGCCCGAATCCCTTCCTGAAGTACGTCTCGCTGGTGGCCATGCTGTTGGATCCCTTGCTTCTGGGCTGTAAGCTTCGAGAATAGTCGAGGGGGTCCTCCGGGGAGGATGACCCACAATGTGACGCCCGGTTGCGGCTGCGCAAACCCCAGGGAACCTCCAAGGTGCCGCCGGGCCAAGCCAGGACACGGGGGGACACGGGCGCCACAGGGCGATGCCGGATCGTTTCCCGCTCGGAACCTTCGTCGCCGCTGGATCCCCTACCCGTCCCCCGGGCCGGCGATCCGCCCGGCGGGAAAGTCCCGCCGACTCGCCATCGCGGCCTCCGTGGCCCCACCTCCGAACCCCTGGAACCTCACGCCCGTGTTCACACGCCTGGGATGTCTGTTCATCGTGGTCCCCCTGGTGGAACTGGCCCTGCTTGTGCAGGTCGGTCGATGGGTGGGGTTGCTACCCACCATCACCCTGGTAGCCGTGACCGGGCTCCTGGGAGTGATCCTGGTCCGGCGGGAGGGTACGCGAACCCTGCGCCGCATTGAGGGGGAGCTTCAGGCCGGACGTCTCCCTCACGGGGCCCTCATGGATGGGGCCGCGCTCCTGGTGGCCGGGGCCTTCCTCATGACGCCCGGCGTCATCACCGATGCCCTGGCCTTCGCTCTGCTGGTACCATGGACCCGGCGGATCATGCGCGAACGTGCCCTGGCCCGAATGCGCCGGGCCATGGAGCAGGGAGCCTTCCAGGTTCGGGTCTTTGGAGCCGGCCCTCCCCCCGGCGGGCGGGGATGGCCTCCCTCCGCCGAGCCCCGGCGCGAGCCCCGGCGCGACGCCCGACGCGACCCCCGACGGGAAGACGATGACGACCCTCCGCCCCGGCCGGGAGAGATCATCCAGGAGTGATCCGCCGGAGCGGAGGCAGCCATGGGATTGGGTTGGGGGCGCGCCCGGGCCCGTCTACCATCCACGTCCCGTTCAACTATCCCATATCAGGTGCCGATCATATAACGTCAGTACCTGCGTTCCAGTGTGGTTCTCCATAGTCACGAACCATTTCCCCGGTGGATTCCAGAGGAGAGTTAGCCCAGATGGACGATCAAGCAGAAGACCGCATGGAGTTCCTGGCATCCCTGCTGGATGAACCGGGGCCTTCCGGATTCGAGGTGAGACCCGCCAGAGTCTGGCGAAAGGAGGCGGTCCGTTTCGCTGACCGAACGTGGTCTGACGTCCACGGTAACTCCTACGCCGCCATCGGGGAGCCTCGCCGACCCCGGGTCATGCTCGCCGGACACGTGGACGAGATCGGACTCCAGGTCACCCATGTGGACAAAGACGGCTTCCTCTACATGGATGGAATCGGGGGCTGGGATTCCCAGGTCCTGGTGGGACAGCGGGTGACGATCCTGGGACGCCGGGGCGATGTGCCCGGAGTGGTGGGGAAGAAGCCCATTCACCTCATGAAGCCCGAGGATCGGAAGAAGGTCTCCGAGATACGGAGCCTGTGGATCGATGTGGGCGCATCCTCCCGGGAGGAGGTGACGGAGCTGGGGATCCGGGTGGGCGATGCCGGTGTCCTGGCCCAGGGATTCCAGCGTCTGGCCGGGGACCGGATCGCCGCCAGGGCCCTGGACAATCGGGTGGGGGCCTTCGTGGTGCTGGAGGCCCTCCGACTCCTCCAGGAAGATCCGGCACCCCACGCCGGTGTAGTGGCGGTGGCCACCAGTCAGGAGGAGATCGGCCACAGCGGCGGCGGGGCCCGGAGCGCCGCCTTCCACCTGGAGCCCGATGTGGCGCTGGTGGTGGACGTGACCTTCGCCACCGACGTCCCGGACGCCCAGAAGAGGGAGGTAGGAGAGCACACTCTGGGGGGCGGGCCGGTGGTTTCCCGGGGATCGGCGGTTCACCCCCTGGTGGCGGAGCGTCTGCTCACCGTCGCCGAAGCTGAGGGAATCTCAGTCAGCATCCACGCATCACCCAGGGCGACCTGGACCGATGCCGACGGCATCTTCATGGTCCGTGCGGGCGTACCCACCGGGGTGGTCTCCATCCCGAACCGGTACATGCACTCCCCCTCCGAGATGGTGGCGTTCTCCGATCTGCAGCAGGCGGCTCAGCTCCTGGCGGCCTTCGTCCGGAGCCTGGATTCCGATACGTCCTTCGTCCAGGAATAGGCCCGGGCCCCCTCTTCCCTCCAGGCGGATTCGGCCCAGGCCAGGAGGAGCCCGATCCAGATCAGGTCCGCAAGGAAGAGGTGGAAGAGACGGGTTCCCACGGGGTTCAGAAGGAGTACGGTGACGGGTCCCACCACGAGCTGCATGGCCGCCAGAGCAGCCACTGCGCCGGCCACCCTCCGCACCAGCGGCGTGGGGTGGGCCAGGCGGACTCGTCGACTCCAGCGCAGCAGGATGAGCACCACCGCCACCGCCAGGACGGGGTGGATGATCCGGAGGTAGATGAGCAGGTGCTCGCCGCTCAGGTACTGCCCCATCCCGTCTGCCACACTTCCAGCGGGGAAGGCGGTGGCGGCCAGCCCCGTCCAACTCCCGGTCCACCCCAGGGCGAGGCTTCCCAGGAGAGCGGGCCAGAGCATCCGGGTGGCGGAGCTGTCCAGACGTGGGACCCTGCGGATCCCGCGGGTGGCCCAGAACGGCGTGAGCGCTAGCGCCCCCATGAGAAGGAAGGTGTTGGTGACGTGGAATGGCCGAAGGAGGATCCTGGCCGTGGAGATATCCGTAGCCACCCACCCGAACACCACCAGCACCGCCCCGAACAGGGACTCGGTGATGGTGAAGAGAAGGGCCAGGGCCGCGCCCACCCGTACCGCGTGGCCCCGGGGAAATGCCCGGAAGGCCCAGATGGCCATGGCGATGACCAGGAGCAGGACCACACCCGAGGTGGCTCGGTGCACGAATTCCACCCAGGTGGGGAAGGCGTGACCGGCAGGTACCATGGCTCCGTGACAGAGGGGCCAGTCGGTCCCGCAGCCATCTCCCGATTCGGAGATCCGCAGGAAGTAGCCCCAGAGGATCACCAGCATGGAGTAGATGAACACCCCCCAGGCAAAGGGAGTGAACCGGGTGCGACCGGGGTGGGACAGAGGGGTGGGCATAGGACTCTCTGAAGACATGGGTCCCGGTGAAGAACCCCTCCTCGTTGACTCTCCCGAGGAAGGTCGATTAAGATAACGATTCTTTCGGGGGAGTACGATGCGAGTTTTCCCCCTACCTGCGGTTCGAACTCTCCGGACCGGCAGAGCTACCCCTGCGGAATGGGTGGAGCGCCCGGACGGGTCGCCAAACTACCTCCGCATCATCAGACAGAACCCCGGACCCCCCCAAGATGATCAACGCCACCGAAACGGTGAAGGATATTCAGGCCATGCGGGACAACGGCTTCCTCTCGGACGCCATCCTCCGGCAGGCCGTGAAGCGAATTGCCGCCGCAGACGACCGCTTCGACTGGGTGGGGGTGTACCTCCTCAACCCCGAGGGGGACGAGCTCTGGCTTCACAATTACGTGGGTGATCCCACGGAGCACGCTCGCATCGCCATCGGCCAGGGCATCTGTGGGACGGCGGTGGAGCAGAAGACCAACATCAACGTTCCCGACGTTACGGCAGTGGAGAACTATCTGGCCTGCTCTCCCCACGTGCGCTCGGAACTGGTGGTCCTGATCCGGGCCGGTGACGAGATCTTCGGGCAGATCGATATCGACTCCGAGGAGGCCGCGGCCTTCACCGAGGAGGACGAGGCGGCGCTGCAGCTCGTGGCGGACAAGCTGGCTGAGCAGATCGCGGCCGAGCGGCGGTAACAGCCTTTCCCCCGCAGGCCTGAGCGTGGGCGCCGGGCCTGCGGGGGACCAGCAGGTCCCGGCGCCACTGGCTTGCCGGGCTGCCCGGTGCCCCGCTAACCTTCGCAGGCGGTGGATCGGCTCCGTACCACCCCGTCCGGAAGATTCCGGACGTCAGCGCATTCCTACCCTCCCCTGTTGTGTCTCCGGCTCCGGTACCCCTCCCCGACGACGTTCTCCGCGCCCTACAGGCGACGGTGGGCAATCGCGCCGTCCTGAGTGACCCGGACCGCATGCTGGTCTATGAGTCCGATGGACTCACCCAGTATCGGTTCCCTCCTTCGGCGGTGGTTCTCCCGGGGACGGCGGAAGAGGTTTACCGCGTAGTGCGGATCCTCCACCAGGCTGGGCTCCCATACGTGGCCCGGGGCGCCGGAACCGGCCTCAGCGGTGGAGCCCTGGCCCTCAATGGAGCCGTGGTGGTGGCCACCACCCGCCTGAACCGGATCCTAGATCTGGATGTGGAGAATCGGAGGGCAAGGGTGCAACCCGGCGTCATCAACGCCCAACTCACCCGGGCGACCGCGCCCCACGGGCTCTATTACGCGCCCGATCCCTCCTCTCAGAGCGCCTGCACCCTGGGTGGCAATGTGGCGGAGAACTCTGGTGGGCCCCACTGCCTGAAGTATGGAGTGACGAGTCGGTACGTTACGGCGCTGACGGTGGTCCTGCCCGACGGTGAGCTGGTGCGCCTCCCCACATCGGACCCGGAAACGGGCACCCTGGACCTCATGGGTCTCTTCGTGGGCTCGGAAGGGTGCTTCGGCATCGTGGTGGAGATGGAGGTGGAGCTTCTTCCCAAGCCCGAGGGAGTCCGGACACTTCTCGCTCTCTTCGACTCGCTGGAAGCGGCGGGCGCCGCCGTGTCCACCATCATCGGCCGGGGCCTACTCCCTGCGGCCCTTGAGATCATGGATCGGGCCACCATCGAGGCGGTGGAGGACTCGGTGTTCGCCGCCGGGATCCCCCGGGACACCGAGGCGGCGCTGGTGGTGGAGTTCGATGGAGTGGAGGCCGGTCTCGACGCCGAGATGGAGGAGGCCAGGGGCGTGTGCCTGGGATCCGGGGCCCGGGAAGTTCGTACCGCCTCCACGGCGGCGGATCGCGACGCCCTGTGGAAGGGTCGGAAGAAGGCCTTCGGCGCCATGGGCCGCATCGCCCCGGATCTCCTGGTGCAGGACGCCACCGTTCCCCGGAGCCGGCTTCCGGAGGTACTGGCCCGCATCGGCGAGATCGGGCGACGCCATCGGTTGCGGGTGGCCAACGTTTTCCACGCCGGAGACGGAAATCTGCATCCGAATCTCCTCTTCGATCGCAATGATCCGGATGAACTCGCCAGGGTGGAGAAGGCCTCCCGGGAGATCATGTCCGTCTGCATCGATGCCGGTGGGACCATCACCGGTGAGCATGGGGTGGGGCTCGACAAGCGTCCCTACCTACCCATGGTGCTGCCCCCTCCCGTCCTGGAAGCCATGGGGCAGGTGAAGGCCGTGTTCGATCCCACCGGACAGTGCAACCCGGGGAAGGTTCTCCCGGACGAGTACCTCCCCGGGGGCGGGCTGACCCGGGCGTCGGCGTGAGGAAGGAGGGCAACACCATGGCAGGCCCCGGGAGTGCCCGAGCCGTCACCTCCCCGGATGAGATCCGGGAGCGGGTGCGGTCCCTTCTGGGCGAGGCGGCGTTGGATGGCTCCACCTCCGATGGCGGAGCGATGGGACCGGTCGCCGCTTCTCCGGTTTCCCCCCAGGAAGCGGCGGCCCTCCTCCGACTGGCCTCCGAAGAGGGGTGGAGAGTGCTTCCCCACGGAGCGGGGGTGGCCCCCGACGGCTACGGGGCTGCCGGGACACCCCCGGATCTCCTGGTCTCGGCCCGGCGGATGGCCGGGATCATCCAGTACGAGCCTGCCGACCTGACTCTCGAAGTGGGGGCGGGGACCGTCTTGGCCGACCTGGACCGGGAGTTGGCGGCCCAGGGTCAGTGGCTTCCCCTCCTGCCCCCAGGCGGTGGGGCGGTAACGCTGGGTGGGCTCGTGTCCATGGGCCTCCCCGGTTCCCTGGCCGTGGCCTATGGAGCTCCCCGGGACCAACTCCTGGGATTGACGCTGGCCGACGCCCGGGGCCGGGTCCTTCCCCTAGGGGGGCGGGTCGTGAAGAACGTCGCCGGTTTCGATCTGGTTCGCCTGGTGTGTGGGAGCCGTGGCGCTCTGGGGCTCATCTGCGGCGTCTCGTTCCGGCTCCACCCTCGGCCGGCAGCGGACCGTACGCTGATCTGGAGCGGTGATGAAGCAGGAAGCCTACACGCGTTGGGCCGGGTCCTGGCCGGGCTCCCCCTCCCCCTGGCAGCCCTTGAGATCCACGGCCACCGAGGTGGCGAGCTTCCGCAGCTGGGTCCGGACGGGTGGGGGGTAGCCCTCCGGGCGACGGGGTCCGAGCCCGCCGTGACCCGCATGGTGGATGTGGCGGTGGATGCGGTGGGCCGCCCCACCCGGACGCTGGAGGCCGATGCCTCGGTCCGGTTCGCCCTCGCCGCCGCCGCCGACGAGGGACGGGCCAGGCCCCAGCATCGACGGAAGCTTCCGCCCTCCGACCTGGGGGTCTTGCTCGACCGTCTGACCCGGGATGGGCAAGAAGCCGGCGGGAAGGAGTGGGGTGGCGTGGTGGCGGATCTCCGGAGCGGTATGGTGCGCCGTCTTCGGGCCGACGCCACCGGCCTTCCCCCCCTCACCCCCGTCACCCCGGCGGTGGGGCGGCTCCACGCTGGACTCAGAAAGGTTTTCGATCCCATGGGCGTCCTGCCGGGGCAGTGGAGGTATGGATGGCGCTGACCCATATGGAGAGAGAGGGCCTCCTGGCGATCCATCGCCCCCAGGACGGCTCTCCGGTGGGGACGGTTCCGGTGGACGGTGCCGCTCAGGTGGGAGCCGCCGTGGTTCGGGCCCGCCGCGCCCAGGCCGCCTGGGGAGGGCTGGACCCCCGGGAACGGGCTCGCCGGCTGGCCGGACTCCGTGAACTCATCGCCCGGCGGGCCGACGCCATCGCCGACCGGATCGTGGCCGAAACCGGGAAGCCTGAGGTGGAGGCCCTCACCGAGGTGGCCACCGTCGTATCGCTCTGCCGCTACTACGAGCGAGCGGCGCCCCGGCTCCTTCGCCCCCGACGGGTGGGGTCCGGGTGGATGCTCTGGAAGCGGTCGTCCATTCTCCAGGAGCCGTACGGGGTAGTGGGTGTGATCTCACCCTGGAATTACCCCTTCATCCTCTCCGCCGAGCCCACCATCACCGCCCTGTTCGCCGGCAACGGGGTGGTGCTGAAGCCCTCGGAGTACACGCCTTTCACCGGCGCCATCCTGACGGAGCTACTGGCTGAGACGGAGCTTCCCACCGGGATCGTTCAGGTGGTTCAGGGTGAAGGGGAGACGGGGGCCCATCTGGTGGACGCCGGAGTGGACCGCATCCACTTCACCGGGAGTCCCGGCGCCGGTCGGGCTGTGCTCGCCCAGGCTGCCCGTCACCTGGTGCCGGTCACCCTGGAGCTGGGGGGGAAGGATCCGGCGGTGGTGCTGGACGACGCCGACCTCCGGCGTGCGGCCCGGGGAGTCGCCTTCGGCGCCTTCTTCAACGCCGGACAGACCTGCCTGGCCACCGAGCGGGTCTATGTGCTGGAGGCGATCTACGAGCCCTTCCTCCAGGAACTCCGCCGAGCGGTTTCCGAACTCCGGGCCGGTTCCGCCGGAAGCGTCGATGTGGGACCGCTCACCACCGAGGCCCAACTGGAGGTGGTGGAGGCGCAGCTCGCCGACGCCGTGGAGCTGGGCGCGCGGGTCCTGTGCGGGGGCGATCGGGCCGATCCGGCCTCCAACGTCTTCCTCCCCACCTTGCTGGTGGATGTCACCGATGAGATGCTGGTGATGCGGGAAGAGACCTTCGGCCCCCTCCTTCCGGTGGTGCGGGTCGCGGACGAGGAAGAGGCGATCCAGCGGGTCCGGGAACTACCCATGGGGCTCTTCGCCTCGGTGTGGACCGGGAACCCCGCCCGGGGCAGGGCAGTGGGGTTGCGCCTGCCGGGCGGCGGCTTCACGGTGAATGATACCCTCTCCCACTGGGCCAATCCCGCGCTGCCCATGGGTGGGGTGGGAGAGAGCGGGTTCTCCCGGGTCCGGGGCGATGAAGGCCTGCTGACCTTCAGCCGATCCCGGTCCGTCTTGGAGAACCGTATCCAGCTCCGGCGGGAGCCCTGGTGGTTCCCCCATCGACCTGCCGATCGACGCCTGGTGCGCGCCGTCATGGCGTGGGAGGGCGAGCGGGGACTCCGGCGTCTGTCCGGAGTGGTGAGCGCACTTCTGGGGAAGGGGGAGACCTGATGGATCGGCGGGAGGCGGGGATCAGCGATCTGGCCGGGGCCCTTTCGGGACAGGCCGAACGCCTCTCCCACTGCGTCCACTGCGGGTTCTGCCTCCCCGCCTGCCCCACCTACACCCGCTTGGGCGATGAGGCGGACTCGCCCCGGGGGCGCCTTCACCTCATGGGGGCGGTCATGGAGGGGAGGCTGGATCCGGGCTCGGATGCCTTCCAGGACCACCTGGACCGATGCCTGGGCTGCAGGGCGTGCGAGACGGTATGCCCCTCGGGGGTGGAGTACGGCCACCTCCTGGAACGGGCCCGCCAGGTGGCCGCCGCGGCACGTGCCCCCTCCCCCCTTCAGGGGCTCCTCCTGGACGCCATCGGTCGCCGGACCCTCTTCCTCCCCTGGATGTGGAGCAGTCGCCTCCTCAGGAGCTCGGGCCTTCCCGCCATGGCGGCCCGCCTCCTTCCGGATCGAGGGTTGCTGGGTACGCTCCGGCTGGGATCCGCCATGCTGGCGGCTTCCGCTCCGGCGGAGCCGTGGAAGGGGAGTGGGGAGTCTCGGGGCCCAGCGGCAGGCGGCGCACCTCCTGCCACCGCCACTCCTTCGGCCAAGGGAAGGGTGGGACTGCTCCGAGGGTGCGTACAGGATCAACTCTTCCGGAGGGTGAACCACGCTACCCGCCGCGTCCTGGAAGCCAATGGGTGGGAGGTCATCTCCGTGTCCGGGCAGGGTTGCTGCGGCGCGCTCCATGCCCACGGCGGGCGGCTGGACGAGGCTCGGCGGATGGCCTGGGGCAATGTGAGGGGTTTTGAGGCGGTGGGGGTGGACTGGGTGGTTGCCAATGCAGCGGGGTGTGGAGCGGCCATGAAGGAGTACGGCGAACTCCTGGGAGAGGAGGACGCCGCCAGGGGAGAGGCGGGAGAGGCCTTTGCCCATCGGGTGGTGGATGTATCGACCCTCCTGGCCGGTGGTGACCGGACTCCCCGTGTCGGGGCTCCGCTGGAACTCAGGGTGGCCTACGATCCGCCTTGCCACCTTCTCCACGCACAACGGATATCGGGACCGCCGGAGCGACTCCTGGCCTCCGTCCCGGGTGTTGAGTTGGTCCCCCTGGAGAACGCCGACGAGTGCTGCGGGGGGGCGGGGATCTACGGCATCACCCACCGGGAGCTGGGAGGCGAGATCGGCGGTGACAAGGCGGCGGCGGTGGAAGCCAGCGGAGCCCAGGTGGTGGTGACCGGCAACCCGGGCTGCATGATGCAGATCGGCGCCCAACTCCGTCTCCGCGGGAGCAGGATTCCTGCCCTCCACCCCATTGAACTTGTGGATGAGAGCTACCGGCGTGCGGGGTTCTATCATGGATCCACTTGATACAGATTGAAAAGAGGCCCACGGTTCCCGTCCCGTTCATGATCCCGTGGACAGAGGGGACCCCAATGCCCGGAAGATCCCATGCCCGACCCAGCACCCGACTCTGACGATTCCATGGTGGCCCTGGATCCGGATCCGTCCCTCTGGACCCGGATCTTCATTGTCGCCCCATTGGTGGTGGTGGGGACAAGGGAGGGTCGGGACGACTACGATCTGGCACCGAAGCACATGGCGACCCCCCTGGGGTGGACGGGGCTCTTCGGCTTCTCTTGCAACCCCGCCCACGCCACCTACCGGAATGTGCGGGAACACGGCGCCTTCACCGTCAGCTACCCTCGGCCCGAGCAGGTGGTGGTGACGAGCCTCACGGCGACCCCCAGGTCCAGCGACCATGAGGCCACCCCGGGGCTCATCTCCCTTCCTACCCTCCCGGCTGAGGTGGTGGAGGGTCGCGTGCTCCGGGACGCTCGCCTCGTGCTGGAGTGCCGAGTGGAGCAGATCTTGGATGGACTGGATGACGCCAGCTTCGTCATCGGGCGGATCGTGGCCGCCCGGGCCCGGCCCGAGGCGTTGCGGACCACCGGGATCGATGATGAGGAGGTTCTTCGGCGAGATCCCCCCCTGGCCTTCCTGCCGCCGGACCGTTACGCCTCCGTCTGCCAGAGCCACCCCTTTCCCTTTCCGGCGGGGTTCAACCGGTGAGTGAAACCGTACACCCCGCCATCCCCCGGATCCGGGAGTGGCTCGACGGTCAGGAGTCGGAGATGGTGGATCTCCTCCGGGAGGTCACTGTCCTGGAGAGCCCCAGCACTGACGCGGCGGCCCAGGGGCCGGTATTCGACGTCTTCCAGAGGGAGTTGGAAGACATGGCCTTCCAGGTGCGCCGGCTGAGTGGGCGCTTCTCCGGTGGTCAGCTCTGGGCTCGACCGCGGCAACGTCAGAGCAGCGGACCCTTTCAGGTGGTCATCGGGCATGTGGACACGGTCTGGCCCGCGGGAACCCTGGCGCAGATGCCCTTCACGGTGGAGAACGGCCGGGTCCGGGGACCCGGGGTCTTCGACATGAAGGGCGGACTGGTCCAGGGTATTTTCGCCCTCCGGGCACTGAAGGAGCTGGGCCTGGAGCCCCCGGTCACGCCCACCTGGTTCATCAACTCCGATGAGGAGGTGGGTAGCCCCGACTCGGAGAACCGGGTGCGCCATGTGGCGCGCCGTGCCATCCGTGCCCTGGTGCTGGAGCCTGCCCTCGAGCCGGTGGGGAAGCTCAAGACCACCCGCAGGGGGGGCGGCCGCTTCGAGGTGAGGGTCCGAGGGCGCAGTGCCCACACCGGTCTGGCACCCGGGGAGGGCGCCAGCGCCATCCTGGAGCTCTCCCACGCCATCCAGGCCCTCTACCAGATCGCCGATCCGGACAGGGGAATCGCCATCAATGTTGGCGAAGTCAGGGGCGGGTCCCGCCCCAATGTGGTGGCGGCGGAGGCGTCGGCCGTGGTGGATGTCCGGGTGCGCACCCGCTCCGACGCCCGCTGGGTGGAGGAGCAGGTGCGGGCCATCGAATCGGGTCCCCGTATGACGCCTGGGACGGCGGTGGAGATCGTGGGTGCGGTGGATCGCCCCCCCATGGAGCCCACCCGCCGGAATCGTGCGCTCTGGCGAGCTGCCAGGCAGGTGGCGGAAGGAATGGGGCTGGAGGTGGGCGAGGGCATGTCCGGCGGCGGCTCCGATGGCAATACCACCAGCCTCTTCACCGCCACCCTGGACGGCCTCGGCCCCGTGGGCGATGGAGCCCACGCCCTCCACGAGTACCTGGAGGTGGAGCGCATGGCCGAGCGGGCCGCTCTTCTGGCGGGGATCCTCCTTCTTCCCGCGCCCACCCCCCTGGCGCACCGGAGCCGTGCCCTTCCCCGGAGAACTGTGCGAGTCTCCCAGGCATCCACGGCCGCGTCGGCGGTGGGGGGAAGCCGGGAGGTTTGAGTTCCATGATGCCCTCGCCACACCTGTCGTCCAGCACCCGAATCTCGGACATGGCCTCCCAGGGGTTCGAGGTGGAGGCACTCCCCCGAGAGCGCTGGAACACCGGCGACTATGTGGTGGTGGAGTGCGCTGAACCAAGTGGTCGCGGTGTACTCGAGCTTCCCGGCGGACGGCTCCTGGTCCTGGACGAGGGCGACCGGTTCGTGGGGGTGCTCGGGCACCGGCGAGCCACCCGGGAAGCGGCGGGGAGCTGGGAGGCCTGGACCCCGAATGGGATGATGGACCTCCTAACGGCCGGCGGGCTCCTGGGGCGTTGCACCTCCCGATCGAGCTGGATCCCTCCCCTCCTCCCCGTACGCTATCTGGGGCATGCGTGTCGCTACGGCGTCCCTCTCCGGATGGTGGACTTCGTGGAGGATCCCGGGGAAACGTCCGATCCTGGCCACCCCTGTGTGCTCATCACCGGGACCTCCATGTCCTGCGGGAAGACGGGGGCCGCCAGGGCCGTCATCCGGCGACTCCGGCGGATGGGGTTCCGGGTTGTGGCTGCCAAGCTCACCGGCGCGGCCCGGTACCGGGACATCCAGAGCATGGCCGATGCCGGGGCCGCAGCGGTTTTTGACTTCGTGGACGGGGGTCTCCCGTCCACCGTCTGCTCGGATGACGAGATGGATCGGGCGCTCCGCATCGTCCTCGCACAGGTGGCGGCGACTCCTGCCGACGTCGCCGTGGTGGAGTTGGGTGCGTCGCCGCTGGAGCCCTATCACGGGCTCCGGGCCCTTCTCTCCGTGAGACCCTGGGTTCGCCTCTCCATCCTTTGCGCCTCCGACGCCTACGCGGTGGCCGGCTTCCTGGAGCGGGTGGACCTGCCGGTGGATCTGGTGACGGGTGCGGCGGCCAACACCACCTCCGGAGAGGAGTTGGTGCGGCATCTCACCGGCATCCACACCCTGGANAGCGGGGACCCGACCCGGATGCCGGAGCTGGATGCACTCCTGCGCCAACGCCTCGACTTGCCCCCCACCCCGTGAGGCCATGGCGGAGGAGGTAGAGATCCGTCCGGTGGAGACGCCGGAGGAGTATCGGGCCTGTGTGGAACTCCAGGAGCGGGTCTGGGGGAGGGGGTTCAGCCAGCGCGTTCCCACCGCCATCCTGAAGGTGAGTCGCCGGCTTGGGGGGGTGGTATCCGGGGCGTGGATCCAGGATCGCACCCTGGTGGGCTTCGTCTTCGGGATGACTGGGTGGGAAGACGGGGTGCCAGTTCACTGGTCCGATATGCTGGCTGTTGACCCCCAATTCCGAGATGGGGGCCTGGGGCGTCGACTCAAGCTCCATCAGCGGGATGAGCTCCTGGGCATGGGGGTCAGGCGTATGTACTGGACCTTCGATCCCCTGGAGTCCCGGAACGCCTACCTGAACCTGGAGCGTCTCGGCGCCGTGGGTCGGGACTACATCCGGGACATGTACGGAACCTCCGACTCGCCCCTCCACCGGGGGATCGGGACGGACCGCTTCCTCGCTGTCTGGGAGATGGACTCGCGCCGGGTGCGGAGCTGTCTGGGAGAGGCTTCCCCAGGTGGGGTACCGGCCGGGCCGGATCTCGGGCAGCCAGATTCCGCCGGCCCGGAGGCCACCGAGTCGCATTCCACCGTGCCCGATACCGTGCCCCGGGAGTCGGGCTCCGACACCTCTCCGCCCCGCCGTGACGGGGTCCCCTCGCCTCCCGTGGTGTTGGGTACGTCTTCCCCGGATCACCCGGGTTTTGGGGGCTGCCTGCTCCTTCCGGGAGAGCCGGAGCTTGACCGCCACGACCCTATCCTGGCGGTGAGCATTCCCGCATCCATCCAGGAGCTGCTCGAGGATGACCCGGAGGCGGCGGCGCTCTGGCGGAGCCGGACCCGCGTCGTCCTGGATCATTATCTGGCCCGGGGTTGGGTGGCGGCGGGGGTGGATCGACGGGGAACCGTCTCGCTGCTCCGATTGGTTCGTGAAGAAGGGGTTTGGAGCCGTCCCCCCCATGCCCCCGCCGGATGACGACGGGGCGGGGCTCCCGCACCCGGTGTGGGGAGGCCGGGTAGAGGTATCCGGCGGGAAGTCGAACGATCAATCAGATACACTGGAGAAGGGGATGTCTGCAACGAATCAGGAGCTGGCGGGGGACCGAGGGCCCAACGACTCCACGGCCGTCCCTCGGGTGGCCATCCTGGGCGCCGGTCCGGTGGGGCTCGACGCCGCCCTGGCGACCCGGGCCCGGGGGTTCGCCGTGCAGGTCTATGAGCAGGCGCATGTACCGAGCGGAAATGTGCGGAGCTGGGGACATGTGCGCCTCTTCAGCCCCTGGTCCATGAATGTGTCGCCCCGAATGAGTGCCGGGCTGCGTGAACTGGGGATTTCCCTGGAGGTGGATCCCGACACCTCGCCCACAGGCCACGACCTGGCCGATCAGGTCCTGGATCCCCTGTGGGGCCTGCCGGAGCTGAAGGAGGCACTCCGCCTGAGGACCCGAGTGGTGGCGGTGGGTCGGTCGGGTACCCTCAAGGAGGAGGAGATCGGAACACCGACCCGGGCCGCCCGCCCCTTCCGGATCCTCCTGGAGGGCCCCGACGGGGAGGAGTCGGTAGAGTACGCCGACGTGGTTCTGGACTGCACCGGGCGCTGGGGTGTGCCAAACGCCCTGGGCGACGGGGGAATCCCGGCGCCCGGCGAGCGTCGCCTGGCGGAACGGATCCACCGGCGGATCCCCGATCTCCCGGCGGAGGCCGAGGACTGGTCGGGCCGGACCGTCCTGGTGGTGGGAGCCGGCCACTCGGCCCAGACCGCCCTGCGGGATCTGGCGCGGCTCGGGGAGGGAGGGAATGGCAATTCTCCCCGGGTCCTCTGGCTCATCCGTGACTCGGAACCCACCTTCCGGATCCAGGACGATCCCCTCCCCCTCCGGCGCGAACTGGCCGAGACGGCGGAGGGACTTGCCCGCGGCGAGCACCCCCGGGTCACTACCCTCACGGGCCGCTCCGTGGAGCGGCTGGACGAAGCGGAGCATGGGGTCCTGGTCACGCTTCGGGACGAAGGCGGACCGCGGGAGCAGCATCGGGTCGACTCCATCCTGGCCCTGACCGGGGGAGTTGGCGACCACGAAATCTACCGGCAGCTTCAGGTCCACGAGTGTTACGCCACCAGCGGCCCCATGAAGCTTTCGGCGGCCATCCTGGGCGCCGACGCCGGCGGGGACTGCCTGACCCAGGGAAGCCACGGAGCCGACACCCTCGTGAATCCGGAGCCTGGCTTCTACATTCTGGGCGACAAGTCCTACGGCAGAAACAGTACCTTCCTCCTCCGGACCGGTTGGTCCCAGGTGGACGAAGTCTTCACCCTCCTCTGATCTCCCACGGCCACCGGCCACGCCACAGCCCATGAAACCGACCCGCATCGAACTCCGAGAGATCCGACTCCCTTTGAGGGAGGTCTTCGAGATCAGCTCCGGAGCCCGGCAGAATCGCCGTATCCTCCTGCTTCGAGTGGAGGGCGAAGGGGCTGTGGGGTGGGGAGAGTGTGTGGCTGCCGAGGATCCGGGATACTCGTACGAGACCACCGACACGGCGTGGCACGTCCTGACGGAATTCCTCCTGCCCCCCCTGGTCGGTCACACCATGGAGGGCCCGGAAGAGATTCTCTCGCCGGTGTCCTGGGTCCGGGGGCACCCCATGGCCAAGGCAGGGATCGAGATGGCGGTCTGGGATCTCCATGCCAAGCTCCTGGGTGCGCCCCTCTGGGAACTCCTGGGAGGGAAGGGGGACCCGGTGCCGGTGGGGGTGAGCGTGGGGCTCCAGCCCAATGACGACGACCTTCTGCGGAAGGTGGAAGAGCACCTGTCGCAGGGGTACGCCCGCATCAAGGTGAAGATCAAGCCCGGTCGCGATCTGGCTATGCTCCGGAAGGTTCGGGACCGGTTTCCCCATATCCTCCTCATGGCCGACGCCAACTCCGCGTACACCCTGGATGATACTCCCCTGCTCCGGGAGATGGACGATCTGGAATTGCTCATGATCGAGCAGCCCCTGGGCCATGAGGACCTGAGGGAACACGCCCTCCTGCAGCAGGAGTTGCGGACACCCATCTGCCTGGACGAGTCTATCCGGTCGGTGGCGGACGCACGCCTGGCGCTGGAGTTGGATGCTGGTCGGATCATCAACATCAAGCCGGGCCGGGTCGGTGGGCTCGCCTCCTCACGGGCCATCCACCACCTGTGTCGGGAGCGGAAGATTCCGGTGTGGTGCGGCGGAATGCTGGAATCGGGGATCGGCCGAGCCCACAACCTGGCGCTGGCCACCCTCCCGGGCTTCACCCTCCCCGGCGATATCTCCGCCTCCCGGCGCTACTGGGAGAAGGATGTGGTGATCCCGGAATTCGAACTCCGGGACGGCGCTATGGTGCCGCCGGAAGGGCCCGGGATCGGGGTAGAGCCGGATCTGGCCCGGATTGAGGATCTCACCCACCGCGTCCGGGTGTTCAGCGGGCCATGATCCCCGCCGGACCCTTCCGCTTCGGGCTGGCCGCTGCCCTCCTGATCTCCCTCTCCATGGTGGGGTGTGCCGGTACCGCACCATCCACGATCCCTTCCCCCGCGGCAGGGGCCCCGGAGTGGGACCTCCTCCTCACCGGCGGGCGCCTCGTGGACGGATCGGGAAACCCCTGGCGGCACGCCGATGTGGCGGTGCAGGGAGACAGGATCGTCCGGGTGGCCCCGCCCGGGGTCCTCGCCGCCGACAATGCCCGGGACCACATGGATGTGACGGGGCTGGTGGTGGCGCCTGGCTTCATTGACCTGAACGGCCACTCTGATCTGGTCTATCTCTCCGACGGTTCCGCCCTCTCCAAGATCTTCCAGGGGGTCACCACCGAGATCATGGGGGAGTCCACCACGCCGGCACCGGTGAACGAACTGATCCTGNNGGCGGTGGACCCCGGCGATACCACCGCCGTGCGACGGGCTTCGGAATGGACCCGGTTCGACGGCTGGCTCCGGGCGATGGAGGCCTCCGGAGTTGCAGTGAATGTGGGCTCGTTCGTGGGCGGAACCACCGTCCGTGCCTTTGCCATGGGGAGTGCCGAGGGCGAGCCCGGTGAGGCCCAGCTCGACACCATGCGGGCCGTGACCCGTCGCGCCATGGAGGAAGGCGCCTTCGGTGTGGCCACCGCCCTCATCTACCCCCCTGGCGCCTACGCCGGCACCGATGAGCTTGTGGAGATCTCCCGGGTCGTGGCCCGGTACGGCGGGGTCTACATCACCCACCTCAGAAGCGAGTCCACCCATATCCTGGAGGCTCTGGACGAGGCCATGGAGATCGGGCATCGCGCCGGCATCCCGGTGGAGATCTTCCACCTGAAGCTGGCCGGCGTCGACTACTGGGACCGGACTCCCCAGGTGCTGGCGCGCATCGAGGCGGCCCGGCAGGAGGGGCTGGATGTGAGCGCCGGCATGTATCCCTACACGGCGGCATCCACCGGGCTCACAGCCTGCTTCCCCCCCTGGACCCAGGCCGATGGTCGTTTGCGAGAGAACCTGGCGGACCCCCAGGTACGGGAGCGGATCAGGGAAGAGGTGCTTGGCCCCCCCGGCCACTGGGAGAACTGGTGCAGGCTGGCGACGCCGGAGGGAAGTGTGATCTCGTCGGTGGCTAACCCCGCGCACGAGATCTATGTGGGCCTGTCCCTGGACGAGGTGGCCCGTCGGATGGAGGTGCACTGGGTCGATGCCGCCATGGATCTGGTTCTGGCCGACGGATCGCGGGTGGGGATGGTGTACTTCGCCATGGACGAGGACAACGTCCGCACCAAGCTCACCCTTCCCTACATGAAGTTCGGCACGGATGCCGGAGCCCGGAATCCCCATCTGGCAGAGGGGCGTCCCCACCCCCGGGCCTACGGGACCTATCCCCGGATCCTGGGTCGGTACGTGCGGGACGAGGGAGTCCTGTCGCTGGAAGATGCGGTGCGCAAATCCAGTTGGGCCGTGGCCCAGCGCATCGGGATTCCGGACCGGGGGCTGGTGGTGGAGGGGTTTCACGCCGATCTGGCCATCTTCGATCCGGATCGGATCCGGGAGACCTCCACTTTCGACGACCCCCATCAGTTGGCGGAGGGGATGCACCATGTCCTGGTGAACGGAGTTCCAGTCATCCGGGATGGGGAGGCCACCGATGCCAGGCCCGGACGCTTCATCCGGGGACCGGGGTATCGCCTGGTCCGCTGAGCTTCACCCACCACCGACCGGGGGGTACTGGAAGGTCTCGGTGCGGGCCCGGTAGCGTTCCGCCGGGAGGCCCAGGAGTCGGATGACCACCCGTTGGAGACCCCGGCCCAGGGCACCCCGTATCCCTCCCTCATCATCACCGGTCTCCGCCACCCCGGCCACATCGCCCTGGAGCCACCGCTGGAGTTCCTGGAGGTCCGAACGGGACAAGGTCTCCACCTCCACTCGACCCAGATAGTAGTACCGGCCTGGACCGGAAGGCTGAAGCGGCACCACCAGTTGGGCGGCCAGGATCCGGCTCGCCTCAGCCAGGGTGGCGGCCGAGAGGGATGCACCATCTTCCGTTTCCACCAGGAAGGACCCCTCCAGCGGGTCCAGGCGAACCGATGCCCTCCACTCATGGCGGGCCTCCTGGGCGTCCACCACCCGGTCCCTCCAGAGCTCGGTGACCACCCGGATCCGCACCGGGAGCCCCCGCTCCACAGGATCCTGGATCCCCCTTGACTCCAGTACCGGCCCCAGCCTCACCTGCACCCTCCCATCCGTCGGGTTCACCGTGAGAGCCAGCGGTGACGTCCGATCCTGGGCCTGGAGCCCGGGCGATGCTGCCGGGAGCCAGATGAATAGGGTCGCCAGCGCCAGCAGGACCATGGGTGGGACCGGGGGCGATGCCACGGGCTCAGAACCGTCGGTCCAGGCGAACGAAGAAGTTCAGGCCCCGATCCCTGCGGTTGATGGGGTAAGCCCAGTACAGCCCCAGGGAACCTGTGAGAAGCCCCACACCAATGTCGGCCCGTCGCCCCGAATCAACCCGCTGGGGGAACCCGTCCTGATTGGAGGCCCGACCCTGCCCGGTATTCATGAAAAGGGACAGAGTGGGCTGGAACCGGAGGGCGGTGGACCACTCAGGCTCGCCCCAATCTTCGGGGAGGGGATTCCATGAGATGGGGAGGGCGTACTGGAATTCAACCTGAGCCATCTCCACCCGATCGCACCCGTAGGCTGGGAAGAAGTCGGCCGCTCCCCCATCCGCTCCGGGAGCGTCCGGGCCTCCCCGGACCCCACAGTCAACGGCGAATCTGGGGTGCCCCGGCAGCGATCCCTCTCCCCCGAGGGTCGATTGGAACTGGGGAGGCAGCGGGTTGGAGGTACGGGAGCCGGCGCCGTAGATGCGGACGGCCAGCTGTGCATCCGGGCCCAACCGGGCGTAGCGTCTCACGTCCAGGTGCCCCCATCCCAGCCGGCTGTAGCGAACGCCGGTGGGCTCACCGCCTCCGTTCTCCTCTTCGCCCCACAGTTGGGGCGGTTCGGGCGCCTCCCCCCGGAGTCGTCCGCCCACCTGTTGCACCCCCCGGAGGTCGAGAAGCCATCCATCGGCGGGCTGGTCTGGATCGTCCCGGGTATCAATACGGAGGGAGCCCTCCAGGAAGCGCGCCGTCCCCTCCGCCATCCTGGGCTGAAGCCGCCAGGACCGATCCTCATCACCCAGCGTCCAGGGACCTCCCACGGTGGCGGTGCGGTGCTCCTCCTCCCGGAAGGTTACGCGGGTGAGGATGGGTTGCCGAATGGGCCGGAATTCCAGGTGGGCCGACCATCCCTGGGCTTCCAAGTAGTCTCGGTAATCCCGCCTGAGGAGGAAGGTGGAAAGGGCGTTCTCCAGGTTGCTCATGCCCCGGTCTTCGAGGGGGCGCACCCGGGAGTAGACGGAGGCTCCGGCTACCAGGGTCCCTCTTCCGCCAATCCCCTGGTCCAGGGAGAAGTCATACCCCATCCGGTCCGTATCCACCGTGAGTCCCCCGGCGGACCGCCATATCCCGAATGCCCTCAATTCAAGGGGGTTGCGGCCGCCGGTGGAGAAGATGGGGCCGAATTCCACCGGCAGCCCCTCCACCCGATTGTAGGCCCCGGCGGCGCGGACGGTGATCCTGGAGCGAGCCAGCCCCAGGTCTGTGGCCAGAAACTGGGACGCGGCCCTTCCTTCCTGTGAGACCCCCTCCAGCCGGTCACCCCGGATCCGGTAGAGGAGGGGTGCGGCCCAGATCTCCAGGGTGTCCTGGAAGACACCCGTCTCGTCTCCCGACACCGCACCACCCACCACCACAGCGGCGCCGTGAACCCGGGCGCCCTCCTGCAGCACNAGGTTGCCGTTGGCCACCACCAGCTTGCCCCGCACCGCCCCACCCAGTCGGAGGTCACCGCCCAGCACCACGAGATCGCCCTCCACCATGCTTCCGGCGGGGATCACGGTACGGCCCGAGGTCCTGAGTGTGCTCGGTGCATTGGCCAGATCCACGATGCGTCGCTCCACCTCCACCGGCAGAGGTCCCGGAGCGGGCCGGGTCTGACCCTGGGCCAGGTGGGGAAGGGCAATGACGCCCAGGAGCGCGAGGGCGAGAGCCGGGAGTGCAGAGCGGGGGAAGTAGATCATGGCTCCGGTGACTTGGACAGAGGATGATGGGTCGGGGAGCGGGTTCGACGGGACCCTGGGTCTCAGCGAAGCCCCAACCGGTCCAGGCGGCGGTAGAGATTGGCCCGGTCGGTCTGGAGCTTCCGTGCGGCCTCGGCCAGGTTTCCCTCGGCGGCGTCCAGGGCCCCCGTGATGAGTTGGCGTTCGTACTCCTCCAGCTTCTCGCGGAGGCTCAGATCGTCATCTCCAACGCTCGAATGATGGCGACCCTGCTGGATTGCCGGATCCGGGGTGGCCAGGCGGGGAGCGGCACCGGAGCGGAGCAGGTTATCCACCAACTCCGGGCTCACCACCTCCTCCGGGTGGAGGATGGCCAGACGCTCCAGGAGGTTCAAAAGCTCCCGTACGTTACCAGGCCAGGGGTGCCCGGCCAGTCTCTCCATGGCTTCCGGGGAGAATTCCGGGGCATTGAGCCCTTGCTGTATCCGCAGACGTCCACGCAGATGGTCCACAAGGAGCGGGAGGTCCTCGGGACGGTCCCTGAGGGCTGGCATGCGTACCACGACCACCTCCAGCCTGAAGAGGAGGTCTTCCCGGAAGGTGCCCTCCCGCACCGCTCGGGCCAGATCCCGATTCGTGGCGGTGAGCACCCGGACATCCACCTTGAGATTCTCCTGGCCCCCCACCCGCTGGACAATCCCCGTCTCCAGTGTCCGTAGGAGCTTTGCCTGGGCCCCGCCGCCGAGATCTCCCACCTCGTCCAGGAAAAGGGTGCCCCGGTGCGCCAACTCGAATCGCCCCCGCCGTCGCTGCGTGGCTCCGGTGAAGGCACCCCGCTCGTGCCCGAACATCTCCGATTCAACCAGCTCCGAGGGGATGGCGGCACTGTTGACCCGGACGAACGGACCCGCCTCCCGGGCCGAGAGGGCGTGGATGGCGATGGCCGCCATCTCCTTGCCGGTGCCGCTCTCGCCGGTGATGAGGACCCGGGCGTCGGTGGGTGCCACCTTTTCGATGGTGGCCCGCACCGCACGCATGGGCGCGCTATCTCCCACGAGCCGGGCGCCAGGACCCATCTCCTCCCGGAGGGCCCGGGAGAGATCCCGGGCGCGGCTCACCTCCAGCGCGCCCCGCAGGGTGGCGAGAACCCCCTCTGACCCCAGGGGCTTCTCCAGGAAGTGGAAGGCGCCCTCCCGGGTGGCCCGAACCGCATCCGAGAGGTTCGCCTCCCCGCTCATCATGATGACCGGGGTGTCCGGGGAAGCCTTCCGCAGCCGTGGCAGAAGATCCAGCCCGGAGTCACCAGGGAGGACCAGGTCCAGCAGCACCACATCCGGTTGGGACTGGCCGACCCGGATAAGCGCCTCCTCGGCGCTCCCGGCCTCGTCCACCAGCCAGCCCTCGGCCTGCAGGAGGCTCCGCAACATGCGACGGAGATTCGCCTCATCGTCCACCACCAGGACCCTCATGCCCCCTCTCCCCCTGCCAGAGGCAGGTCCACCTGGAAGAGGGCTCCCCCCTCCCGGCGATTGCCTGCGGTGACCCGACCTCCGTGGAGCTCCACCACCTGCCGGACCAGAGGAAGGCCGAGCCCCGTTCCCTTGCGACGGGTGGTGAAGTCCGGCTCCCAGATCCGATCCAGGAAGGCCGGATCGATCCCGGGCCCGCAGTCCGTTATCACCATGCGCGCCCGACTTCCGGCCCGGATCAGACGCACCCGCACCGGGTCCGACCCCCCGCAACCTGTGCCCACGGCCTCGCCCCCTTCCCCGCCGGTACCCTCGCTGGGGGGGGCCGGGCGGTGGGCCGTCCGCCCTGCGGAGATGGGGCCGCCGGGGAGGGCCTGGGCCTCCAGGGCGTTGCTCAACAGGTTGCGGAACACCCTCTCCAGCGCTTCAACGTGTCCGGTGACCCAGATGGGTTCCGGTGGCAGGTCCAGCGATACGGTATGTCCCAGACCCAACCTCCGGTGGATGCCCTGGAGGAGTTCCCGAAGCTCCACCGGCGCCGCCGGCCCCTCCACCGGACGGCCGAACTGGGAGAAGGCCCGGGCAAGCCCATCCAGGCGCTGTACCTCTTCCAGGAGTATGGAGCCGGCCTCAGCCAGCGCCGGGTCGGGGGCGGCGGCCACCCGTTCCGCCGCCATTCGCATGGGCATGAGGGGGTTCTTGATCTCATGGGCGACCCGCCGGGCCATATCGGCCCAACTCTGCGCCCTGGCCTGCTCCAGCTCGCGCAAGCGAGCCTCCTCCAGTTGGGTGGCGGCCTCCCGGAGACCGCTCCGGAGCGCCCGGAATTCGGCCACTTCGTGGCGGCGGCGAGCCCCCTGCCCCCGGAGGTCCGCAGGGGAGGGAAGTGGCTCCCCCGCCCCCAGGCGTCGGATCCACTCAGCGAGTTCCTCCGCCGGAGCCGCCAGTCCGCCTGCCAGCCTCCGGGTGGTGAAGGCGGCGATCACCCCGACGAGGATCAGGAGGGCCAGCCCGGCCAGGGGCAAGAGCATCCCGATCCGCTCTCCCACCACGGCGTAGACCTGGGAGAGGCGCAGCGATTCGGAGAGGACCAGCCGATGCCTCTCCGCCGCCGCCGCCAACTCGGCGGAGGCCTCGAGCTCCCGGATCAACTCCAGGAGTTCACGCCCCGACTCCGCCACTGCCATCCAGGGTCCTGCGCTCCCGGTCTGCGCCACCATTTCCCGGAGGACCAGCGATCCTCCCAGGAGGGTGATCCCCGCCGGGATGAGGGCCGAGAGGAAGAGGCTCCAGAAGAGCCGCCGCCGGAGTCCCGGTGGGCCATCCCTGTCACTCATCCCGTCACCCGGTCGCCGGACGCCCCATCCGGGAACCAGCCCACCGAAGGGGTCCTCCGGATGCTCCTTCCCATCTACGCCTCCGCCTCTGATCTGCCGCCATGGAGCGGACTCCTCCCTGCGGGAGGCTCGCTCCTACCCCGGAAAGGTATCCCATCCGCCGTCCACGATCGACTCCGGTGGCCCCTCATGGGGCGACGGCGTGGCCTGGCGCCGGCAGGTGGGGCAGAACCTCCACTCCGGCTCCAGATCTTCACCACACCGGCAACGGCGACCCCGGGGAATGCCGCAGTGGGGGCAGGCACGGGCATCCAGTGGCACCGGGTTCCGACATCGCCCGCAGGGGAGCGCCTCCTCCGCCTCGCCTCGCAGGACCCGGCCCACCTCGTGAGGAGAGGTGACCCCCTCTGCCACCTTCCTCCGGGCATCACCCCCCATGGTCCCCATCCCCTCGGCCCGGGCCCGGCGTCTCAGCGCCGGAGTGCCGGCACCTCGCAGGATCTCTTCCCGGAGCCCCTCCGAGACCCGGAGGACCTGGAAGATGCCGATGCGACCACGATAACCATCGGGGCAGGCGTCACACCCTTCACCCCGGCCCAGGCATCGAGGGCACAGCTTCCGTACAAGTCGCTGCGCCACGATCCCCGCCAACCCCGCTGCCACCAGATAGTTGGGTACGCCCATGTGCAGAAGTCGCCCGACCCCTGACGGCGCATCGAGGGTGTGGATGGTTGAGAGGACCAGGTGTCCCGTAACGGCTGCGGCCATGGCAATCTCGGCCGTCTCCCGGTCCCGGATCTCCCCCACCAGGATCACATCCGGGTCCTGGCGGAGCACCGCTCGGAGCGCAGCGGGAAAGGTGAGTCCGGCCCGGGGCTGGACCTCCACCTGACTTACGCCTGGAAGTCGATATTCCACCGGGTCTTCCAGGCTCACCACATTCTGGCCCTCCCGGTCCAACTCCGCCACCGCCGCCGCAAGGGTTGAACTCTTCCCGCTCCCGGTGGGTCCCGCCACCAGGATGACCCCTCCCTGGCAGGCCAGCATACGCCTCACCCGGCCGAGATCGTCGCCCAGAAGGCCGGTGGCCTCCAGATCCCGGGGAGCCCGGTCCGGCGCCAGGAGCCGGAGCACCGCCTTCTCCCCGTCCTCCAGGGGGAGGGTGGAGGCGCGCACCGCCCAACTCCCACCTCCCCGGGGATGAAAGAGGAACCCACCGTCCTGGGGACGGCGCCGGACCGCAATGTCCATCCCCGCCAGCACCTTGATGCGGGAGAGAAGGGCGCCGGGCTGCACCGGGGGAGGTCCGGGCATCTCCCGGAGGATGCCGTCCACACGATGCCGGACCCTGACTCCCTGACCCAGGGGTTCCAAGTGCACATCGCTGGCGCCGGCCGCAACCGCCCAGGCCAGGATCCGGTCAACGGCGGGGGCTGCCCCCTGAAGAGGAGCCCCCACCCCCGTTCGACCCGAGGCCCCCTCCCTGAGTCGACCCGAGATCCTCTCCCCCGGACGACCCGACGTCCTCTCCCCGGGGCGACGCCTCGGTGTGCCGCTCCCCTCCGACTCCCCTGTCACTCTCTTCCTCCCCCGGGTCTCCGGATCCCGGCGTTGCCACCCCAGCCTCGGTTTCCGTGTCAGGGCCAGCCGTGGTTTCCGTGTCAGTGACGGAAGCTCGCCCGTTCTCCGGGGCGGCGGGATGGCTGAATGGGACATCCAGGAGACGGAGGAGTTGGGGCGCCACATGGGTGAGGTCGGGACACCGGGAGGCCAGGGTGTCCGCCTCCGGCCCCCAGACCAGCCCCAGCGCAGGGTTACGGGTGTGGCCCGCCCTCACATCTTCCACATTCCCGTGGTCGCTGGCGACCACCACCGTTACGTCGGGGTCCAGGTCGGCCCGAATCCCCTGGAGGAAGTCATCCACCCGCTCCAACGCCGCCACGGCGCCCTCCATCCCTCCTCGATGTCCCGCCAGATCGGTGAGGTAATGGGCGAAGAGGGTGAGGCGGGCTCCATTGGCGAGACGGGCCAGCGCCTGCCCGGCCTCCGCCGCGGTCACGGGAGGGATGGATTGGAATCCCAGCATCTTCCGCCACCCCTGGTTGACGATCTCCGACGCCACCGCTTCACCACGGGCCAACTCCCCGTGGTGCCGGGTCAGGATCCCGGCGGCCCGTGCCGCCAGGGGAGGCGCAGCCAGCCGCCGGTAGGGGCGATCCCCCGGGTACCCCTCCGGATAGGCGTTGGCGAAGACGGTGGGGATTCCGGCCTGCACAGCTCGGGTCAGGAGATTCTGCCGTTCCAGCAGCTCCCGGAGCCGGACAGGCGGCCACGGCCCGAAGTGGGCCCCGAACCGACGGGCCGCGTTCATCCCGGTCAGGAGGGAGATCTGCCCCGTGCCGCTCTGGGGGAGTCCTGGAACCCCCAGGCAGGCATCCATCGCAATGGTCCGCGCCGAGCCGCCCATGGGAGCGGGGCGCGAAAGGGTCGGAAGGCTTCCTCCCAGAAGATCCCGGAGAACCGGTAGCCTGGCTTGGAGGAAGGGGTTCACCGCAGGCTCGTCCGGTCCGATCCCCACGCCGTCCAGGAAGAGGAGGAGAACGCGCCGCTCTCTCCGGGACGCCGGCCGCGCCACCGCTACGGTCCCACGAAGGCCAGATCGTCCCGCCCGAACACCCGTCCACCCCGGACCACCATCCGGAGCGAACGATGGAGCGCCCCCACGTCCAGGGTCGGGTCTTCCTGCAGGACCAGGAGGTCAGCGACCTTTCCCGCCTCCACCGTGCCCAGGACTTCCTGGAGCCCCAGGGCCCGAGCGCCGTTCAGGGTGGCTGCCACCAGGAGGTCCTCCGGGGGAATCCCCGCCTCCTGTAGCTCCCGGAGCTCCCGGTGTATTCCGGTCCCGTGGGGCACCAGCGGTTCGCCTGCGTCCGACCCCACCACCAGGGGTATCCCGGCGGCGTGAAGCCGGAGGAGGTTCTCCCGGCGGATCCGAGCCCGCTCCTGATCCCGAGCCACCTCCTGGTCGGTACGGGCCTCGCGGCCCGGGCGGACCTCTGTGCTCCGGAGCCATTCCAGGGTGCCTGGATCCAGACAGAGGGTATCCAACTCCTCCATCTCCACCCATCTGCGCTCCCGGAGTCCCACGGCGGCTTCGTGGACGTAGAGGGTCGGGATGTAGAGGGCGCCTCGGCGCCGGAGGAGTTCCACGAAGCCGTCGTCCACCTCCCGGTCGTCCACCGATCGGGAGAGGATGGATGCTCCTGCCAACAAAGCTCCCCGGGCTCGCTCAACTTCAGGGGTCCGAACCACCAGGGGGATTCCGCCGGAGCGGGCCCACCGCGCCGCCAACTCCAGGAGTTCGTCTTCCCATCCCCTCGGCACCTGGCCACCCGCAGAATCTCCCGGTTCCGAAAGATCCACCTTGATGCCATCGGCGCCGGAGCTGATGAGGTAGTCGGCGGCGGATCGCACCGCGTCCCGATCGGACAGGAGGAGGGAGCGCCGTTCCGCCGGGAGCTGGAGCCACCCATCGGTGAGGGAGAGGAAGGGACCCACCGCCGAGATGGTGGGCGCGACCGCAGAGCTGCGTGCCAACTCCCGGAGCTCCCATGTCCAGGGGAAGCCCCCCAGGTCGAAGACCGCCGTCACACCGGAACAGAGGTAGGATTGGAAGATGACGTGGGGTGTCTGGCGGAGCCGGGCCACGGCGGCGGCGTAGGGGAATTCCGCCCTCAGGTCCAGGATATCAGGCCGGGTGTCGACCCAGCCGCTGAGAGAAAGGTGAGCGTGGGCATCCACCAACCCCGGCGTGATCCAGTAGCCGGAAAGATCCAAAGTGGGGATCCCCGGGGGTACCGTGCAGTCTTCGCGCCGCCCGACGCACTGGATCCGACCCTCCGAGGTGATGACCACGGAGTCGTCGATGGGCGGCGAGCCGGTGCCGTCCATGACGGTGGCTCCCAGGAATGCCACAGGCACGGGCTCCGTCGCCGCCTCGATCTGCAGCGGAGAGGCCTGAGCCTCCAATCCAAGCGGAGCCAGTAGGGTGGCCAGGCCCAGCAGGAGGGAGGGAAGCGCGCGGAGGCGGCCGGAAGTGGTCAGGGCGCCTCCTGTTCAGGAAGCCGGACGCAGGTCCAGGGTGACCCGTACCGCCACGTGCCCCATGTCGGCCCGCTCCCGCACGGCGTCCCGGAGCCGTGGCTCCATCTTCCGGAAAGCCGCCAGGACCCCGTCCCGGAGGTGCTGTCTCAGGAGCTTGATGGCCAGGGCGTCCGGGCGCGTGGAGCGAGCCGCCTTCCGGGCCTCGTCCATGTGGGCAGGCAAGATCTCGAAGGGGGTGACGCCCACATCGTCATCACGTTCGTGATCCAGATAGTGAACCTGCACGGTCACATCTCCGCGGGCATGGTGACCGGCGATGTCCCCCACCGCTTGGAAGCGCTCTGCCAGCCGGCGGATGTCGGTTCCCGACGCAGTGGCCATGTAGGCCTTCTCCACCAGACCGAAGATCCGCCTCAGGCGCTCGGACGAGGTGGCATCCACATCAGGGAGTTCGGTGCCCAGCTCCCGGGCCGAGGCGTCCCGGTAGAATGCGGCCGCCCGACTCTCCTCATCCCGGGTCCGGGCCCGATCAATGGAATCCAGGATACGGTCGGGGTTGGTTCGGAAGCTCATGGGTTCGGCTCACATGATTTGGGGTGATTACATGCATTTACCATAACGAGAACCCCGAAGCCGGGCGAATTCTCCCACCTTCCTGCCCCTGGCTCTCCGAATCCCAAGTGGGCCGCACTACCCGCGTCCGCAGAGCTTCCAGCTCCCCAGGAGGCCCAAGCCCCCGAGGATCCCGGGCTTTCGTCGAGGATCCCGGCCCCTGGCCGGGGATTGCGCCATTCTCGTACCGAGATCACGTTGGCTTCCTGCCGGTACCCGAACCTCCCCGGGGCGGGTCCAACCAAACCCGTCGCTACCTTATCCAGGTTCCTGACCTACCGTGTCGCCCACCGCCCCCACTCCCCACCCGACGACACTCCCGCTGCCCGGGGATCTGCTGCCCCGGCGGCTTGAAAACCACCGGGTCCATCGGTACCGGGGAGACGGGTTTGAGTGGGACGCCCACGAAATAGGTGAGGAAGGGCGCGCCGTGCTCCTGGAACTCTACCGCGGACTCGAGGAGACGTACCGGAGTTGGCGGGAGCGGCGGGCGGATCCGGACTGGCCGGTCCTGGAGGCCCGGATTCGTCGGATCACCGACCGTGCCTTCGTGGCAAGGATCGAAGCGCTGGCGGAGCGCCTTCCCACCGCAGGCGACGGGACCGGCGACTCTTTGGAGGACGTGCGCCTTCTGCGGGCCGGCAAGGTGCTTCACGACGTGCGTGGCGGCGCCTTCACCTCGCTGGTGGTCTATACTCGCTTCCTCAGCGGGGACCTCTTCCCCGGTCTTTCCCGGGAAGATCTCCGCATGGCCACTGTCCTTTTGGCCCGGGATCACGCCAAGATGATGCGAAACGCCCTCCCCTGGCTCGACCCACCTGAGCGTCTGCGGGATCTGGAGGAGCGACCCCACGCCCTGGATGCCGTTCTGGCGAAGTGGATCTCTACGGAGCGCATGCCTGTGGAGGCGGGGGGCCTGGTCTCGGTGGAGGTGGTCTCCAGCTATGAAGGGCGACTGGCGTCGTGCTGCTTGGAGGTGTCAGCCCTGGAGCGGGTGGTGTCGAACCTCCTGGCAAACGCGGTACGCTTCGCCGCCGCCTCCCCTGTCCGGGTGGAGGTAGACCCCGTGGAGCCGGACGCGGTTCGGTGGCTGGTGGCCAATCGCGCCTCGCCGGAAGACCTGAACTGGCTCCATTCCAGATGCGACGGTGAGCCGGGCCGCCTCTTCCGGAGCAGGGTTTCCGGAGGGCGGGCGGGTGGCCAGGGGCTCGGTCTGGCCACCTGCGCCGACTTCGTCTGCGCCGCCTTCGGCCTTCCGGGGGTGGACCAGGCGGTCCGGGACGGATATCTGGGAGCGTGGTGGGGGGACGGGTGGTTTGCGGCCTGGGTCCACTGGCCGGCTTTCCCGCCTCCCCCTGAGGGGCGCTGATTGCCTCGGGGAAGCCCGCCTCCTCTAGCGACGCCCGAAGACCAGGCGGGCCCGATCTCCCTCCTCGATTCCCATCTCCTCAAACCACCCGGCCCGCACCTCCAGGGCGAACATGGCCGGCGCGGCGGACTCGGTGAGTTCATCCGTCTCCGGCTCCATCTGCTGGATGTCCACGATCCGGTGGTCCATGTCCATGAAGGCGATGTCCAACGGCACGAAGGTGTTCCGCATCCAGAAGGAGCGGGGGGCCATATCCTCGAAGACGAAGATCATCCCGGTGCCATCGGGGACCTCGGTGCGGAACATGAGCCCCTGTTCCCGGGCCTCGGGCGTTGCTGCAACCTCCGCCAGAACCGTGTCGGTATCGAAGATCACCCAGGCCATGCCTCTGGGGGGAAGGGAGGGGGCGTCCCCAGTCGCCGTGTCGGCAAATCCTGCGTCTCCGTCGCCCCCGCAGGCGGACAGCGGGAGGAGGAGGGCCAGGAGGAGGAGAGGTGTGATTGGGCGCTTGATCATGGGGTGGGTGGGGGGTTGGAGTTGGGACGGATGGCGGCGCCGGGAGCGGGGGCGTCGCTCCCGGCCCCGGCGGGTGCTAACTTAACCAGCCCCGCCACGGATGGGGCAAGGCGCCGGTACAAGCGGCTGGACCGGCATTGCGAGGCGCCACACACACTTGGAACGATAACGATTCCGGTTGACACCGGAGGGGGTTTTATAGATGCTGGATCCTGATCTTCTGAACATCCTTGTGTGTCCAGAGACTAAGGAAGCGGTTCGCCTTGCCGATGAGCGGACCCTCAACGCGGTGAACGCTTCCATTGCCGAAGGTGAGGTGCGCAATCGGGCCGGCGAGCCAGTCGTCCAGCCCCTCCAGGAAGCGCTGATTCGAGAGGATGGAGCTCTCCTGTACCCGGTCCGGGATGGAATCCCGGTGATGTTGATGGACGAGGCCATCCCCCTGGACCCCTCACACTGATCCAGGTTCGCCGGGGCGGTGCCCCGGAAACCCCCCACCGCCGCTCTCCCTACTCCGACCCCCGGATACGACACCGGACGAAGCGCCGGGGTCCAAGGGAAGGGAGCGCCGGCCCCAAGCGGAGCTCGGGTAGTCCCATGCGCCTGATGCGATCCACCGCAGCACCTTCGCCGCCAGTCGGCGATCGCCGAATCTCCCGTCTTTTCTTCCTGTTGGCACTCCCTGTCCTGCTTGCCCTTGCAGGATGTGCCGGGGAGCATCCCCAGTCCACCATCAACCCCCACTCGGATTTTGCCGAGATCATCCACTCCCTCTATGTGAGCATCTTCTGGTGGACCATGCTCATCCTGGCGGTGGTGTGGATACTTCTCACCTGGGTGGTGGTCAAGTACCGGCGGAAATCCGAAGACGAACAGCCCCGGCAGATCCGGGGGCACCTGGGGCTTGAGATCGGTTGGACGGTGGGGCCGGCCCTCATCGTCATCGCCATCGCCATCCCCTCCATCCAGGCCGTGTTCGCCACCCAGCGTCCAGTCTCGGAGGACGCCATGGAGGTGCACGTCACCGGCCATCAGTTCTGGTGGGAGTTCCATTACCCGGAGCAGGGGATCACCACGGCCAACGAGTTGTGGCTTCCCGTGGATCGCCCGGTGAACCTCCGCCTCCACTCCAATGACGTGATCCACTCCTTCTGGGTCCCGAAGCTGGGAGGGAAGCGGGATCTGAATCCGGTGCCGGCGGTGAGGGAAGGCCAGGAGCGCCGGTACAACTGGCTCTACTTCACCCCCCTTGAGACCGGGGTGTTCATGGGGCAGTGCGCTGAGTTCTGCGGCCAGTCCCACGCCCTGATGATGAAGCGGGTAGTCGTGGCCACCGAGGAAGGGTTCCAGGAGTGGATTGATCGCTGGTTCCGCTCCGAGGGGGCCGACTTCCCCACGGAGGCACCCCTGGAGAGCGCCGGGAATCCCTTGGATGATCGCGCCGCCGTCGCGGGGAGTCTCTCCGCCAATGGAGGGGGGGACGACGCGCCGGTGGCCGCCGATTTGGCCCGGGACGGAGGTCCCGAGGCCGGGCTGAATGGGTACGGGTCCTCGGCGGATCCGGCAGTGTACCGCACGGCTTCTGCCACCTTCGGACAGGATGCCCCCGGTGCGACTGCCGCCGCCGGACTCCACAGCGAGGATCCCCTGGTCACCCGGGGTCGAGAGGTCTTCCTGGGCTCTACCTGTATCGCCTGCCATGCGGTGCAGGGAACCTCGGCTCAGGGAGTCATCGGCCCCAATCTCACCCTGTTCGGCACCCGGTATACGCTGGGCGCCGGCATCATGGAAAACAACCTGGAGAACCTGATCCGCTGGATCCAGGATCCCATGGGTATCAAGCCCGCGGTAGCCATGCCGGGGGTGGATTACCCCGGTGGTAACTGGCCCGCCACGGGCCTCTCCGACGAAGAGGTGGAGGCCGTCGCGGCCTACCTCCTCAGCCTGAAGTGACCGACACGGGATCCCCTGGGCAGCGAGGCTAGACGAACACGATGTCGACCATCGGACTCGAGACACCGGTTGGGCGGGAGGCCACCGCCCACCACGAAGAGGACACCGGGTTCTGGAGCTGGATCACCACGGTGGACCACAAGCGGATCGCGATCATGTACTTCGTGGCCGCCACCGCCTTCTTCTTCATCGCCGGCTTGAAGGCGCTGGTCATCCGGGCGCAGCTCATGTTCCCGGAGCAGACCCTTATCACGCCGGAGCTCTACAACCAGTTCTTCACCATGCATGGCACCACCATGATCTTCCTGGTGGCCATGCCCATGGCGGTGGCGTTCTTCAATTACCTGGTTCCCCTTCAGATCGGGGCCAGGGACGTGGCCTTCCCACGCCTCAACGCCCTGGCGTTCTGGATATTCCTCTTCGGAGGGATCTACCTGAACTCCTCCTTCCTGGTCGGCGCCGCTCCCCACGCATCGTGGGTGGGGTACGCCACCCTCACCTCACCGGAGTTCTCGCCGGGCCAGAACACCAACTTCTGGCTCATCGGGCTCTCCATCCTGGGGATCGCGTCCATCATGGGTGGGGTGAACTTCATCACCACCATCATCAACATGCGGGCCCCGGGCATGAAGCTCATGCGCATGCCCCTGTTCACCTGGATGACGCTGGTGACGAGCTTCCTGCTCATCACCGCCATTCCGGTCATCGGGGTGGCGCTAATCTACCTGGGCTTCGACCGGCTCTTCGGGACCGTCTTCTTCCAGCCTGCGGGCGGAGGTGATCCGGTCCTCTGGCAGCACCTCTTCTGGATCTTCGGACACCCAGAGGTCTACATCCTGATCCTCCCGGCCTTTGGAGTGATCTCCGATATCATCCCCACATTCTCCAAGAAGCCCCTGTTCGGGTACCCCATCGTGGTGTACGCCGGGATCCTCATTGGCTTCATCGGCTGGGGGGTGTGGAGCCACCACATGTTCACGGTGGGGCTCGGGCCCATCGCCGACTCCTTCTTCGTGGCCGCCACCATGATCATCGCCATCCCCACGGGGGTGAAGATCTTCAACTGGCTGGCCACCATGTGGGGAGGTTCCTTGAAGTTCACCACCGCCATGCTCTTCTGTGTGGGGCTCCTCGCCGTGTTCACCGTGGGCGGGCTCTCCGGGATCATGCACGCATCGGCGCCGGTGAACTTGCAGCAGCACGACTCCTACTTCGTGGTGGCCCACTTCCACTACGTCATCGTGGGTGGCGCCATGATGGGGCTCTGGGCTGGGCTCTATTACTGGTTCCCCAAGGTGCGGGGCCGTTTCCTGGATGAGACTCTGGGGAAGTGGCACTTCTGGACCACCATGATCGGGTTCAACCTCACCTTCTTCCCCATGCACTTCGCGGGGCTCTTCGGAATGCCGCGGCGGATCTTCACCTACTCCGCCGAGCTGAACGTGGACATCTACAACCAGCTCTCCACAGTGGGTGCCTTCATCTTCGGCATCTCCTCGGTCATCATGGTCTGGAACATCGTCAAGAGTTGGCGGAGCGGTGAGCCGGCGCCGGCGAATCCCTGGGGAGCGCCCCACCTGGAGTGGGCCACCCCGTCACCGCCCCACCACTACAACTTCCCCCGGATTCCCACGGTACGGAGCCGGGAGCCTCTGTGGCACAAGCAGGAGCGGGATGAGATCCTGGCGGTGACCATGCCGGACCCTGAGGAGGAACCGCTGATGCCGAACCCATCGTACTGGCCCATCGTCCTGGCGGCTGCCATCACCCTCTCCTGGGCCCTGGTCATGACCGGAATCTGGTGGGTCATCGCCCTGGGCATCCTGCCGGTGATCCTGGCCACCTTCATGTGGGCCTTCGAGCCCGCCTTCCCCGAAGGACACGGGCACTAGGCGCCCGCGTCCTCCCGCTCAACCCGGATCCGTATCGATATGGCTCAGGCAGCGACAGCCTCGGTGGAAGAGCACGGTCACACCTCCACCGGGGTCTCCAACTGGAAGGTGGGTTTCTGGACCTTCATCGCCTCGGAGTGTCTCTTCTTCGGGACGCTGATCTCCACCTACATGGTGTACAAGGGGCGGGCCGTGGTGGGGCCCTACCCGGAGGAGATCTTCGACGTTCTCCACACCACAATCAGCACCACGGTCCTCCTCTTCTCGTCCCTGGCCTTCGTGCTGGCGCTCCATGCCACGCAGCAGGGGAAGAAGGGGATCGCCATCCTGTGGCTCTTCTTCGTCATCGCCATGGGAGCCGGGTTCCTCTACATGGAGGGGACCAGCTACCTCAAGTACATCGACTACGGGTTGACCCTCGGGTCCAGTACCTTCGGGTCGGCGTACTACGTCCTCACCGGGACCCACAAGGTCCACGTGATCCTCGGGATGGTCTGGATCGGGGCCCTGATCTGGCTCCTCTTCAGAGGCCGGATCCCGCCGGCCAAGTCCGAACAGGTGGAGATCGCCGGGCTCTACTGGCATTTCGTGGATATCATCTGGATCGTGATCTTCACCCTGGTCTACCTGATTCAGTGAGGCCCTCCCCATGAGCACAGACGTTACGCACGCCCACGACGGCGCTGACCACCACAGCCACCCCTCCGCCTCGTTCTATGTCTGGATCGGGGTGATCCTGGCGGTGGTGACCGGGGTGGAGGTGGCCATCTTCTACATCGAGGCCATGGACCCCTACGAGGCCCCCCTCCTGGTTCTTCTGTCGGCGGCCAAGGTGGTGCTGGTGATCATGTTCTTCATGCACCTGAAGATGGAGCCCCGCTTCCTCACCTGGGTATTCATGGCCGGGGTGGTGCTGGCCACCTTCATGGTAGGGGCCCTCATGGTCATCTACCACGTCCTGCCCCGGTTCGGCGGCCTGTAGCGTCGCGCCGGGGAGATCGCTCCGCCTCCTCCAGGTCCGGGGGCGGGGCTCCCACCGACGTACCGGAGTTCCATGGACATCCTGGGTTTCGAGATCTTCCCCAGCATCCTGGTGGGGTGTCTCTACCTTCTCGGCGCCTACTGGCTGGCGTTGGGGCCGGCTCGCCGAAGGTTCGGATGGCCTGAGGGGGCAAACGACGGCCTCCGTGCCGCGTCGTGGATCACCGCCATCCTCATCATCTTCTTCTCACTGAACGGGCCCCTTCACGAGTGGTCCGACAACTATCTGTTCAGCGCCCACATGGTGCAGCATCTCCTCCTGATGCTCATCATGCCCCCCTTTCTCATATGGGGGCTCCCGCCCTGGCTCATCCGGAAGGCGTTGGAGATTCGGGCCATCTACCTGCCGGCCCGGTTCCTCACCCACCCGGTGGTGGCCTTCCTGGCCTACAACGGGGTGTTCATCTTCTGGCACCTCCCGGAGATGTACAACTGGGCCATGATGGATCACACCATCCACATCATCCAGCACCTGAGCTTCATGGTGGTGGCGGTGATGATGTGGTGGCCCATCATGACCCCGGTGCAGGAGCTGCAGCGCATCCCGCCAGGGCCGATCCTCATGGCGTGGATCTTCCTCTTCGGGATCCCCGGGACCATCGTCTCGGCCATGATCACCCTATCGGACGATGTGCTCTATACCTGGTACGCTGCGGCGCCCAGGATCACCTCCCTCTCCGCGCTGGAAGACCAGCGTCTGGGCGGCCTGATCATGTGGATCCCGGGAATGCTGGTCTTCTGGGTGGCCATTACCGCCATCTTCTTCCGCTGGACCGGCTACGAGTACCGGAGCTGGAAGGAAGATCCGGAGGCGCTGCCCACGGGAGAGATCGGGCCCTAAGGGCCCCCCGCCTCCTTGCAAGGGACGGGGGCCAGGGGGATTGGGCGGGCATCGGAGAAAAACCGAATCTGGATTCGGTTTTCCGTTCCGACCCAGCCCGTAAGCGGGTGTCGTCTCATCCCTATACTGCCTCACCCTCGCCCCCTCTCTCCTGTTCTTGGATGCCGTTGGGGCCCAAGGAGAGACCACGGGGCCGGCAAGGGTCTCCCCCCCTCCGCCAACATGAACCACGAACAGCCTCGAGGGGCCGGTTAGCGGTGAAACACCAAGGGGTGGCGGCGGTGGCCGAACTGCGTCTGGCAGCAGCCTTTGCCGCAACCCCATGGCCTCAAAAAATAGGGCTCTTCTCCAAACTCAGTGCAGGCGGAAGACTGAAGGGCTGGCTGAGGGAGCCAGAGGAGGACCGGGCGTTCCCGCAGATTTTGTGCGGCCGGGAGGG
>SL_3KL_010_SEDDRAFT_10000157_pt1 | contig 47267 bp, 37 predicted proteins | sample SodLakKL_010_SED_2_FD_10381 | JGI IMG/M metagenome (IMG submission 10381)
CAGGCCGTGGATTTCGAGATACTGGTGGCACCCGAACTGACCCGCGAATGGCTGCATTTCAATGTCGACCTGATCCAGGCCTTCGATCCACCCTGAGCGGGCCGAGTCGTCAGGATTCTCCGGTGTCGGATGTTTGAGCGTACAACTTGCTGCGTTTGTAGTTCTGATAGAAGAATCGCACCAGCACCGTACCGGCTGCGGCCACCGGCAAGGCCAGCAGAATACCGATGAACCCGAACAGGAATCCCCCGGCCAGTACCGTGAAGATCACCAGCACCGGATGCATGCCGATGCGATCACCGATCAGGTTGGGAGTCAGCACGAAGCTTTCGACCAGTTGCCCGACGGTAAAGACCACGCCGACCAGTATCAGGAACACCAGCCGACTTTCCACGCCAAGGCCGAAGGTGGCGGTGTCCTGGATCAGCGCGGTGATCACCGCAAGTGAAACGCCGATAATCGCGCCCAGATACGGTACGAAGCTGACCAGGCCGGCAATGGCGCCAATGGCCAGGCCGTTGTTGAGCCCGATGAACCACAGGCCCATCGCATAGATCAGGCCCTGGCCGAACATGACCAGCAATTGACCGCGCAGGAATCCGCCCAGCGCCTCGTCGCAATCACGGGCCAGGCGCACAACCACCGGCTCGATGTTGCGAGGCAGCAGATCGCGCAGGGTGTCCAGGGCCCGGTGCCAGTCGCGCATCAGGTAGAAGGTGACCAGCGGGATCAGGAAGATGCCGGTGATCCAGATAATGAAACGTCCACCCTGGTCCGCCAGGTAGGACCAGGCCGCCTGCGAAGCGCGCGCGATGTTTTCGAAATTGTCTTCCAGAATGGCGCGGATGCGGGCAGCGTCGAACGCCTCGACATCGAGACTGACATCGAGGTATTCCTCGATCACGGGCTGGAAGTTCTGCTGCAGTTTCTCGACATAACCCGGCAGCCGATTGAACAGGTCGACGATTTCGCGCACCAGGATCGGAATCACCAGAAGCAGCAAGCCGGCCAGCAGAACAAACACCAGCAGAAACACCAGGCCCACCGCCACTTCCCGGCGCATCTTCATGCGTTCCAGTCGGGTGATCAGCGGATCGGAAATATAAGCCAGCAATGCGCTGATCAGAAAGGGCGTGAGTACCGGACCCAGCAGCCAGATCAACCAGCCGACCACCAGCAAGGACCCGGCGATCCAAAGGATCTGGGCGCGAGACAGGCGGGGCAGCAGTAGTGGTTCGGGTTCGGTCACCGGATGTGCAGTCAAGACATGTCGGTCCGCGATCATAACCCGATTGGCGGCCTGACTTATCGGCTTCGCTCTATAATCTGCCATCATGCGCGCGATGAGGCTGCATCAGACCGGTGAGATGGATGGCCGGCGTTCACCGCTCAGGCTGGAAGAGCTGCCCCTTCCGGAGCCGGCTGCCGGTGAAGTCCGAATTCAGGTCCATGTCTGCGCCGTCTGCCATACCGAGCTGGACCAGATCGAGGGACGGGTCGCCACACCCTTGCCGCGAGTACTCGGGCACCAGGTGGTCGGCAGGGTGGATATGCTGGGGGAGGGGGTCGATGAATCATTCCTGGGTCAGCGTGTTGGTGTGGGCTGGATCGGTGGCGCATGTGGGCAATGTCGCTGGTGCGAGAGAGGTGAGGAAAACCTGTGTCCCGACTTCGAGGGCACCGGATGCGATCTGGATGGCGGCTATGCCGAATTCATGACCGTCAATGCCGACTTTATTCACCCCATTCAGGAGGCGCTCAAGGATGAGCATGCCGCACCGTTTCTGTGTGCCGGCGCCATTGGTCTGCGCAGCCTGCGGTTGACCGGTCTGAACAATGGCCAGGTGCTGGGCCTGACAGGGTTCGGCGCGTCCAATCACCTGGTGCTGGCGCTGGCCCGTGCGATATTGCCTGAAAGCCCGGTCATGGTATGGGCGCGCGATTCGGACCAACGCGAGCAGGCCCTGGCGGCCGGCGCTACATGGGCGGGCGATACCTTTGATGATCCACCCGATCAACCCGATGCCATCATCGATACCACGCCCGTATGGACTCCGATCATGGAAGCGTTGAAAAGACTGGCCCCGGGCGGTCGGCTGGTGATCAATGCCATCAGCAAGGAAGCAGTTGATCGAAACCGGCTGGCCGAACTCGATTATCCGGCACAGCTCTGGAAGGAAAAGGAGATCAAGTCGGTGGCCAATGTTACCCGGCGGGATATATCCGATTTTCTAGAGACTGCGGCCACCCACGGATTTACTCCCGAGATACAGACCTTCAGCCTCGAGCAGGCCAATCAGGCACTGAATGAAATCCGCAGTGGCAACATCCGGGGCGCCAAGGTGCTCATCCTCTGATGTCAGTCGATCCGACATCCGATCATCAGGGTTCGGGGCTGCCCTCGGACTGGCCGGCCAAGAAGAAAGTCACCCTGGTAGGTGCGGCGGCCAACTTCGTGCTGGCTGTCGGCAAGACCGTCGTCGGCGTGATCGGTCAATCTCAGGCCCTGATTGCCGATGGCATTCATTCCCTGTCCGATCTGTTCGGTGATGCACTGGTATTGATCGCCGCGCGCTGGGGTTCGCATGCCGCCGACGAGAACCACCCTTATGGGCATGCGCGGATCGAAACAGCCGCCACCGCCATCGTCGGATTTCTGTTGCTAGCCGTCGCTGCCGGATTCGTCTTCGATTCCGTTGGCCGTTTATTCGATCCGGAAAGGCAGATGCAACCGGGCTGGATCGTGCTGGTCGCAGCCGCGCTGTCGGTGGCCGTCAAGGAAGGCCTTTACCATTACACCCAGGTGGTTGCTCGAAAGACCCGCTCCCCGCTGATCGCCGCCAACGCCTGGCATCACCGCTCGGATGCATTTTCGTCCGTGGTGGTCATCATCGGCGCCGGCGGCGCCGTGGCCGGCTTCCCCTGGCTGGACCCGCTGGCCGCGATCTTCGTGGCCATCATGGTCGGTTGGGTCGGATGGCAGTTCATCGGCAGCTCGGTTGCAGAGCTGGTCGATACCGGACTGTCACCGGAAAAACTCGCTGAACTTGGACAACTGATCGATTCAGTCGATGGCGTGCGCGGCCATGATCAGCTACGCACCCGAAAAATGGGCGGCCAGGCTTTCATGGACGTCAGAATTCACCTCGATCCCGACCTGACCCTGCTGGAAGCCGACCGTATCGCCCGCAAGGTTCAGAAGGTCCTGATTGAAAAAGTCCCGGAAATGACCGACGTCGTCGTTGGCATCAGCCCAAAACCGTAGATCGGGGTCACATCCCCGACGGTCGACAGCGCAAACATCGACATGAAATCGATGTGTGCCGAGCCACAGTTTTGGATCGGACACGCCAACAAACCGGTGGCGGTTGGTCCAATCTCGTCCGTCGGCCGTGTCAGGCCGACCTACAAGTGAAGAAGCCGGATCGGCAACTCCAAAAAAAGTAGATCCTATGAGGCATGCGAACGGCGGCACTTGAAAAGTGGGCCGTTCGCAGATCACCCTACGCTTGGTAGGGGGTCTTTTCACTCTGATAGGAGATACGATCATGCGAACGACCCAAGTTGATTATAGAACGGAAGCCTTGGTCCTGGCAGTCAGTCTGGAACTTTCGTCTGGCAGTTGGAAGGTGGCCTTTCACGATGGCCGTTGCACAAGGGCGCGGGTGGTGACGTGCGCTGCTGAAGATTTGTCGGAGCGTTTGTCGGAGTTGATGGCCGAGATTGCCGAGGTTCGCAGTCGCTGGTCGCTGGATGAGTCGACGCGGATTCTGGTGGGATATGAGGCCGGCCAGGACGGTTTCTGGCTGGCTCGCAAGCTGGAGTCGATGGGTCTGGAGGTGATCATCATGGACCCGGCCAGCATTCCGGTGGAACGTCACGCGCGGCGTCGCAAGACTGATCGTCTGGATGCGATCCAGTTGGTGATGCTGCTACGGCGCTGGCTGCTGGGGGAGCGGAGCGCGTTTTCACGGGTTCGGATTCCGAGTCGTGAGGATGAGGATCAGCGCAGCGTTCGGCGTGAGCGCAATCAGTTGCTCAAGGAGCGCAACCAGCACCGTGACCGGATTCGCAAGCTGTTGCGCACGCAAGGCTGCTGGGTGAAGTCGGTGGATGCCAAGCTGGGTGAGCGGTTGTTGGCCGGGACGGTGCACGATGGGGACGGACAGGCATTGGGTCCTGCGCTGCTGAAGCGCTTGCAGCGAGAGTGGCGACGTCTGGAGCAGGTGGTCGAACAGATTCGGGAGCTGAAGCAATCGATTGAACAGGCTCGAGTGCTCAATGACCGGGTTCGCGAACAGGTCGAGCGGTTGACCCGGTTACGCGGAGTAGGCACCTGGTCGGCGATGCCGATGTCCACGGAGTTGTTCTGGCGGGATTTCAATAACCGTCGTGAGGTGGGGGCTTGTGTGGGCCTGGTGGGCGAACCCTATGACAGTGGCGATAGTCGCAAGGACCAGGGCATCAGTAAACGGGGCAACCGGCACTTGCGGGCGGTGCTGATTGAGCTGGCCTGGATGTGGCTTCGGTATCAGCCTGACAGTGCGCTCAGTCGCTGGTTCAGGCACCGCACGGAGGGTCAGGGCAAACGTGCGCGACGGGTGATGATTGTGGCGTTGGCGCGCAAGCTGGTGATTGCGCTGTGGCGCTATCTGGAGCATGGCGAGATCCCGGCCGGGGCGCAGTTGAAGGCGGCCTGATGGGAGCGCGGTGGTGAGATTGGCTGGACGGATGATGGACACACAGGACGGTTGAAGTTTGATGGCAAGTGGATACGCCCGTACCCCGACCGGGTTGGTAGAAGGCCAACCGTTTCATGTAGATGGGGCGTGTTCTTTGAGGTGGCGAGCTGCCAGCGTTGAGCGCATGCAGGATTGGGCCGGGCCCGGAGAGGCCGGCGGATAGAAGGTGGTCGAGACGCGATGGGCGTCTGACGAGATTGACAGCCACGCTTGCAATGGTTTCGACGGTCCGAGGAAAAGGATCATGAGCAAGACCGAAAATTTGACGACGTTCCCCCGACATCAGTCGGCACGGCTGATCTATACCAAAATAAACGGGGGCTTGACAAATGTCGCCTCATAGAAGGTCGGGGTGACATCCCCGACGGTCGACAGCGCAAACATCGACACGAAATCGATGTGTGCTGAGCCACGATTTTGGATCGGACATGTCAGCAAACCGGTGGCGGTTGATCGGATCTCGTCCGTCGGCCGTGTCAGGCCGACCTACAAGTGAAGAAGCCGGAGAGGCAACTCCCAAAAAGTAGGTCGGGGTGACATCCCCGACGGTCGGCTTCGCAAACATCGACACGAAATCGATATGTGCTGAGCCACGATTTTGGATCGGACACGCCAGCAAACCGGTGGCGGTTGGTCCAATCTCGTCCGTCGGCCGTGTCAGGCCGACCTACAAATGAATAAATCGGAGAGGCAGTTCGGAGGAAAGATTGCGGTTAAGGCTTCAGGCTTGCGGAGGGGGAAAGTGGTGGCCAGGGGCAGAACCGGAGCGAAAGCGGAGCTCGCTGGCCGCAGGCCAGCCATCTAACTGCCCGGCGAAGCCGGATCGGCAGTTCGCGGGAAAGTGTTAGGTTAGGACTGCAGGGTAGAAGAGGGGAAAGTGGTGGCCAGGGGCAGAATCGAACTGCCGACACGCGGATTTTCAGTCCGCTGCTCTACCAACTGAGCTACCTGGCCATCAACTTGACGCTACGCGGCACGGCGTGCCGTGAAGCCCGCTATTAGAACGGTTTGCTTGCAGGAAGTCAACCGCTCGCGCGGCTATTTTTCGGAACGGGGAACCGGGCATCGCGCAGATTGTCAATTCAGTCAATGAATTGGAGTTTCTGGGCATGCGAACGATTTTCAAGTTCTGGCTGGTCGTGATGGTTGCGGGCCTGGTTGTCGGCTGTGCCGGCAGGGGGCCAATCGTCGATCATTCAGAGGTTTACCTGAAGCATGCCGGCGATCCGGTAGCCCAGATTCGATTCGAGCGTGTTCGAAACTGGCGCCCGGTCGGGCGCGAGCACATTGTGATTGACTTCTCCGCCCGGGGAGACTATCTGATCGAGTTGGGCCGGGAATGTCACTCGCGGCTGCATGCCAACCCGCGTCTACGGATTGACAGTCACAATCCTCGAGTACTCGACGTCACCGACCGGATCATTGTCGACGAAGTTCATCGCTGTCGGATCCGCGAAATGCGGCGAGTCGACATGCAGGCCGTTCGAGCCGAACTTGCCGACGTGGACAAGGACGTTGAAGAAGGCGAGGTCGAAATCCCGCCTGAAGACGGCGATCAGGAATCGGGCGGCACGTAGCCCTCGGCCTGATCGACTTCCCCGCCGAACAGGAATGCCTCGGCCTGTTCCATCAGATACTTGCGGTGCTCGGGATCAATCGGGCTCAAGCGCTTTTCATTGATCAGCATGGTCTGGTGGGCCAGCCACTGCTGCCAGGCCTCTTTGCAGATATTGTCGTGAATTTTCTGACCCAGCTCACCGGGCAGGGGCGGGCGGGCCAGGCCTTCGGCACGCTTGTTCAGATAAGCACAATCAACCATCCGGGTCATGACGGGCACCTCGATTCCATTGAATTGGAATTCTAAGGGTTTCAGTCATGACTTTCGGCATCTTCTCCCGGTCAACGCCCTCGGATAGCATGGACAACCTGACATGGGAGGTTTCATCATGCTGCAGGGCATTCAATCGGGCCTGGATCGGATCCGGGCAAAGACTCGATCACTGAAGGAAAAGGTCGCAGGATGGCTGGCAGCCGCGGTTGACCGTCTGGAACCTTCAAAGCCACGGCACAAATGGATCGAACGATCGATGTTGGCCGGGTTGGTCCTGCTCGGGGCCTGGATTGGCGCTGAATCGCTGAACCTGCCGTGGGGCATTCTAGCCAACATCGGCATGGGCATTCTGACTGTCCTGCTGGTGCTGGCTGTATCCGAACTGATCACCGGACCGGGTCTGGGCCTATTGAATCTGCTGAAACGCTTGTGGAGACCGGCCGGACTCGCCAGTGTCCTGGCCATCATTGTGCTGTTCAGCCTCATCGGATTGCACCTGCAGCTTGCGCTTGCCGTCGGACTTGCCGGTGGCCTGGCCCTGGTCCTGGTCGCCATCGGCGTCGGTCTTTGGGCTTGCAGCCCCCGACGCCGGGTTGCCGGAACATTGTGTCTGGTTCCGGCACTGGCCGTCATTGTCCTCGGGCTGGTCTGGGTGCTCGGTGACGAGCGTGACGAAGACCCGGTCGACGAGCTGGTGGCCATCTCCGACCATCCGGGCACGGCCTGGCAGCAATTTGTGGACACCGGTCCCTACCGCACGGCTCACCTGACCTACGGCAGCGGCAATGATCGCTGGCGCAGTGAATATGCCGAACAGGCAAGCTGGAAAACCGACAGTGTCGATGCGCGCGATTTGCTTGGTCGACCATCCGGTTTCGGATTGCGCATGCGCGAGCGCTGGTGGGGGTTCGGCCTGGATGCATTGCCGCTCAACGGCCGGGTCTGGTATCCAGTCGATGCCGAGGGCCGCTTGCCATTGGTGCTTGTCGTGCATGGCAATCACGACATGATGAATGATTCCGATCCCGGTTATGCCTGGCTTGGTGAGCACCTGGCCAGTCGTGGTCATGTCGTGGTCTCCCTGGACCAGAACTTCATCAATGGCGGAATATTCGGCGGAGTACCGCGTGAGAATGGCGTGCGCGGCTGGTTGATGCTCGAGCACCTGGCGCAGTGGCGTGACTGGCAAGACGCTCCCTTGCATCCCCTGCATGAGCAGGTTGATCTGGACCAGGTCATGCTGATTGGCCACTCGCGCGGCGGGGAAGCGGCGGCGCTGGCAGCCGTATTCAATCGGCTGCAACACTATCCCGAAGATGCCAGTATCACTTTCGACTATGAATTCGGCATTCAGGGCGTGGCCGCCATCGCGCCCATTGATGGCCAGTTCTGGACTTCCGGCAAGCCCACCGAGCTCGACGACGTCAGCTATTTCGTCATCCACGGTGGCATGGATGCCGATGTCTTCTATTTTTCCGGCGACCGGCAATTGCGCCGAACCCGGCCCGATCCGGATCGGGGGCGCTTCAGCGCTTCGCTGTATGTCCATCATGCCAACCACGGCCAGTTCAATACGGTATGGGGCAACAACGACACCGGCATGATTGCCAGACATCTACTCAACCGGGCCTGGTTGCTGGATGGCGAACAACAGCGCCGGGTCGGAAAACTCTACCTGACCGCCTTTGCCGAGCAGGCCGTGGCCAGACCTGCCTCAATACCCACGCTGTTCTGCGATCCGGCGCAGGCCGGCCGACTGCTGCCACAGACCCTGTACGTGGCCCGCTGCGACGACGGACAGCGGACGGTGATTGCCGATTTCGAGAATCGGCTGGACATTGCCCGTGGCAATCACGATGGCATACGGCTTTCGGGAATCGACCTCGATCTCTGGGCCGAGCGCGATGTCGGCTTTCGCGGCAATCCCCAGCGTCGACAAACCGGGGTGTTCCTGGGCTGGCATGCAGTTGACGAATCCGTGACCAATGGGTCGAGTCCGTCGTATCGAATCGATCTGGATGAGGCTGCGCGTGAGTCCATCAGGGCTGGCGATCATGGGGTGCTATGGTTGGACCTGGCCCATGCAGACCGCGACCCGCCGGCCGTTGATGACGAATCCGACGACAACGCAAATGCATCCGAGCCCGACGAAGACTCGCCCCTGCGGCCGCGTTTGCAGATCAGCATCGAAATCACCGATATCCACGGCAACCGCGCAAGCCGGCCTCTGAGCGATTTCGGAGACTTGCTGCCGCCGCTGCCGGTACGCCATACCCGAATCGGCATGATCAACAGCAAACGCTACGGCTCGCCCACCGAACCGTTGCTGAAGTCAATGGCCGTGCCGCTACATGTGTTTGCCGCCGACGGGGTGGACCTGGAGCAAATGGCAAGTATCGAATTGAAGTTCGATCCGGCCGATTCCGGGGTGCTGGTGATCGAGCGAATCAGTCTTGAACCAGGCCTTCGATGATGGTGCGGATGGGGCGGGGCAGCCCGAGATCAAGCGCATCGGTCGGCCGGGTCCATTGCCGGATGCCTTCATCAGCGACCCGCACATGGAGACCATCATCATCGAGATGGTAGGGCTGAATATGCAGAACAAAGTGAGTGAAGTGATGCTCGATCCTTTCAAGGGCGCGAGTCGATTCATCCTTCACAGCCTCATCCAGTTGCGGTAACGACCACAATCCGCCCCAGATGCCCGCGGCGGGCCTGCGCTCCAGCAGAACCTCACCATGCTCGTTCTCGATGACGGCCAGCTTCACGCTGCGATGCGGACGTTCACGTCGTGGTCGCGGCTCGGGCAACTGGTCGGTGCGATCCTGCATGAGCGCCTGGCAGGTCTCCGACACCGGGCACACCGGACAATCAGGATTGCGCGGACGACAGATGCCCGAGCCCAGGTCCATGATGGCCTGAGTATAGTCACGCGCTCGATCGGACGGCGTTCGTCTATCCGCCTCTTCCCACAGTACCCGCGCGACCGCCGAGCGACCGGGCCAGCCTTCAATCGCGGCATGACGGGCCAGCACGCGCTTGACATTGCCATCGAGAATTACCGCGCGCTCATCGTGGGCCTGGGCGATGATGGCATTGGCCGTGGAGCGTCCGATGCCGGGCAATTGTTCAAGCGCATCGGCCGTTTCCGGCAGCCGGCCCCCGAATTGCTCGGCGCAGATTTGCGCGGTCTTGTGCAGGTTGCGCGCCCGGGCGTAATAGCCCAGCCCGGACCACAGTGCCATCACATCGTCCAGGTCGGCTTCGGCGAGAGACTTCAGATCAGGAAAACGCGTGGTGAATCGTTGAAAGTAATCAATGACCGTGCCGACCTGGGTCTGCTGCAGCATGATCTCCGCCAACCAGACCCGGTAAGGCGAGCGATCCATCTGCCATGGCAGGTCATGCCGCCCATGCACCTCCCACCACTCAAGCAGTTGATCGGCAAATTCCCCCGCTTGTCTCCCGTCTCCCGTCTCCCGTCTCACCGCTCTACTGGCAAAATCGCATGCACAAACGTCCCGGCATCGAATGGCCGAAGATCAGCAGCCGTCTCGCCCACCCCGATAAAGCGAATCGGGATTCCGAGTTCTTCGGCGATGGCAAACAACACGCCACCGCGAGCGGTGCCATCAAGCTTGGTGACGGTGATGCCGGTCAGGGTCACGGCCTGGTTGAACTGGCGCGCCTGGGCCAGTGCGTTCTGACCGGTGCCGGCATCGACCACCAGCATGGTTTCGTGCGGTGCTTCCGGGTCGATTTTCTGCATCACCCGGCGCACCTTGGTCAATTCATCCATCAGGTGTGACTGGGTATGCAGGCGCCCGGCGGTATCGGCAATCAGCACATCGACTCCTCGGGCCTTGGCCGAATGCAGCGCATCGTAGATGACCGCCGCGGTATCGGCTCCGGACTTCTGGGCCACGACCGGCACATCGTTGCGCGCGCCCCAGGCCTGAAGCTGCTCGACTGCGGCCGCGCGAAAGGTATCGCCGGCGGCCAGCATGACTTTCTTGCCTTCATCGAGGTAGCGTCGGGCCAGCTTGCCGATGGTGGTGGTTTTGCCCACGCCATTGACCCCGACCATCAGAATGACGAAAGGCTTCTTGTCCGTATCGACAGCCAGAAATTGCTCGCAGGGTTCGATCAACTCGTACAGTTCGGCCTGAACAGCGGGAAGAAGCTCGGCGGGTTCGGTCACGATGCCCTGGCGGATGCCCTCGCGCAGTCGATCGACAATACGGGTCGTGGCGGCCACGCCCATGTCGGCGGTCAGCAGGGTGGTCTCTATTTCCTCGACCAGTTCATCATCAATGCGGGTTGCCGAACCAATCAGCCCGAACAGCCCGCCAAGACTGGAGCGGGTGCGCTCCAGGCGCTGTTCCAGGGGGTCGACACCGGCCTGTTCGACCGGACGCATCTGGGTGGATTCCACCCCTTTTCCGGATTTCTTGCGACGGAAGATGGAGAACATTTTTATTAGGTTTCAGGGTTCAGGTTTCAGGGTTCAGGACTAAACTGCTCGGGGGGGTGCGACCCTTGCGGTATGCTATCACCATGATGGGGAAAATACGTATCATCAGTGGGCAGTGGCGCGGGCGCAAATTGCCGGTGGCCGACAGCCCCGGATTGCGGCCGACCGGAGATCGTGCGCGTGAAACGCTGTTCAACTGGCTGGGCCAGCGAACCATCGGGGCGCGCTGCGTGGATCTGTTTGCCGGCACTGGCGCGCTGGGTCTCGAGGCAGCCTCGCGCGGCGCCGGGGCAGTGGACCTGGTCGAAAAAGATCGCCAGCTTGTCCGGCTGATCGAGGACCATACCCGCGCCTGGCCGGGAATTGACAAGGTTCGCTTCATTGCCGCTGATGTGCTGCATTGGATGGCGACTCAGCCGGGCGGCTATGATCTGATTTTCATTGACCCGCCATTCGATCAATCGCTGCATCAATCCGTGCTGGATGCTCTGGTCGAGCATGGAATGCTCAACCCGGAAGCCCTGATTTACGTCGAATGCGACGCGGCCGAAGATCCGGTTGCCCAGGCCAGTCATTCTTTTCGGATCACTCGGGAGAAGCGCCAGGGTGGGGTGATGCTCAGGCTCCTGAAGGTATAATTGTCGCCTGCTTTCAACTTCCTTGACGAATGGATCATCGACCCGACTACAGCATCGCCGTCTATCCCGGAACCTTCGACCCGTTGACCAACGGGCATACTGACCTGATTGCGCGGGCCGCGAAGATGTTTCGCAAGGTGATCCTTGCCATTGCCGAAAGCCCGCACAAGAAACCGGCTTTCGACCTGACCATGCGCATCGACCTGGCCCGGCGGGTTCTTGCTGATCACGAGATTGCCAATGTCGAAGTGGTCGGTTTTGACAACCTGCTGGCGCATTTCGTCCGCGAGCGCGGGGCAGGGGTTTTGCTGCGCGGATTGCGCGCGGTGTCGGATTTCGAATATGAATTTCAGTTGGCCTCCATGAACCGTCACCTGGTCAAGGAGGTCGAAACGGTCTTTCTTACACCCGCCGAGCAGCACAGTTTCATCTCTTCGACCCTGGTCAAGGAAGTCGCGCGCCTGCATGGCGATGTCAGCGAGTTTGTCGACTCGAGGGTCGCCGAGGCGCTAACGGCACATTACTCCAGTTAAACCTTTTCAAAAATCCTTTCATCATGATGCGATCCTTAATTTGTGCAGCCCTGCTGCTGTTGTTTCTCGGTCCCGCCCATGCCGCCGAAAAGCCCGGTCAACACGCGGTCGCCACGGCCCACGAGCTGGCCACCCGCGCCGGAATGGACATTCTCGAACGCGGCGGCAATGCCTTCGATGCCGCAGTGGCCGTTTCGGCCGCGCTGGCCGTGGTCGAGCCGGCCTCATCGGGCATAGGCGGAGGTGGTTTCTGGCTGCTGCATCGCGCCGAAGATGACTTTTCCGTCATGATCGATGGTCGCGAGACCGCCCCGGCCGCGGCCGAACGCGACATGTACCTGGATGATGAGGGTGAAGTCGATCGCGACCTGGCCATCAATGGTGCATTGGCAGCCGGCATCCCCGGCGCTCCGGCGGCCTGGGTGTACCTGGCCGAGCATTACGGCAGCATGGAACTGGCCGAGCTGCTGGCGCCGGCCATCGAACTGGCCGAGAACGGGTTTCCGGTTGATCAGAAATACCAGACCCTGCTCAATTTCCGCGCCCACGTGATGCTGCGCTGGCCGGAAACGTCGGAAATCTTCATGGATGGCGAAGATGTGCCCGAGATCGGCTACAACATTCGCCAGCCGGACCTGGCCCATACGCTCAGGCGCCTGGCCGAGGAAGGATTCGACGGCTTCTACAAGGGCGAGGTTGCCGAGCGTCTGGTGGACGGAACCCGCGCCGAAGGCGGCATCTGGACACTCGAGGATCTGGCTGGCTACCAGGTGGTCGAGCGCGAACCGATCCGGGCCACTTACCGCGGCTACGAGTTGATCACTGCATCGCCACCGTCCTCGGGCGGTATCGCGATTGCCCAGATGCTCAATATCATCGAACCCTTTGATCTGGCGGCCATGGATCAGGTCGACCGGGTTCACCTGTTATCGGAGGCCATGCGCCGTGTCTACCGCGATCGCGCCCTGTACCTGGGCGACCCGGATTTCGTTGATATTCCCACCGAGATGCTCCTGAGCCCGCACTATGCCGCCGGACTTCGCACCACCATTCGCATGGACCGCGCCCTGCCTTCGGCGGCGCTGGCGGCTGATCCGGACCTGGCTCCGGAAAGCGACAATACCACTCACTTTTCGCTGATGGATGGCGCCGGCAACCTGGTCTCGGCAACGCTGACGGTCAATTTGCCCTATGGTGCGGCCTATGCACCGCCCGGCACCGGCGTGCTGCTGAACAACGAAATGGACGATTTCTCCGCCGCCCCGGGCGAGCCCAACGCCTACGGGCTGATCGGCTTTGCCGCCAACGCCATCGAACCCGACAAGCGCATGCTCTCGTCGATGAGCCCGACCATCGTCAAAGGGCCCGAGCGCACCGCGATCATCGGCACACCGGGCGGGGCGCGCATCATCACCATGGTGATGCTCGGGGTGCTTGATTTCATTGACGGCAACGGTCCTGAATCCTGGGTCTCGATGCCGCGTTTTCATCATCAGTACCAGCCCGACGAGATTTCCCTGGAGCGCGATACCCTCGATAGCGAGCAGATCGAGGCGCTCGAACATCGCGGTCACGAGGTCAGCATACGGGGCCGGACCTGGGGCAACATGCATGCTGTCATGTGGGACCGGCGCAGCGGCCAGGTCGAGGCCGCCCACGACCCGCGCTGGGAGTCCGGCAGCGCTGAAGTCGGGGATTGAATGGGCAATTGCAGCCAGTGCGATGTAAACGACTGATCCACTTCCATTCAGGTACGTTCAGCGATATAATTGCGGGTTTGCCAATAACGCATTTGCAGGCAAGGGTTTCCGACCGGGTCGGAAATGTCCAGCCAGACACTTTTTCGGAGAGAACATGGTCAAGATTCGTTTGAGCCGGGGCGGCGCCAAAAAGCAGCCGTTCTACCACATCATCGTCACCGACAGCCGCGTCCGCCGCGATGGTCGCAACATCGAGCGCCTCGGATTCTTCAATCCGGTCGCGCGTGGCCAGAACGAGCGTCTGCGCGTCGATACCGAGCGCGTGGATCACTGGGTCGAGCAGGGCGCTCAGATGTCCGAGCGTGTCAGCCACCTGGTCAAGGAAGCCCGCAAGGTCGCCCAGCAGACGGCCTGATGGCGAAAGCGGACGCCTCCGGTACGGTCGTCATCGGCCAGATCCACGGCGTCTGGGGTATCAAGGGCTGGGTCAAGGTGTATTCCCATACCGAGCCCGTGACTGCCATTTTCGACTATCAACCCTGGTTGCTGGCCGATGGCCGGCAACTCGAACTGACTGACTGGCAACGCCAGGGCAATCGTCTGGTTGCCGCAATCCGTGGCCTCGACACCCCGGAGCAGGCCGCCGGACTGATGGGTCAGGACATCCACATCTCCCGGGATCAATTGCCCCGTCCCGAAGCGGGCAGCTACTACTGGAATGATCTGATTGGCCTGGAAGTCGTCAACCTCCAGGGCCATCGCCATGGTGTGGTCCGAAAGGTGCTGGCCACCGGCGCCAATGATGTCCTCGAAATAAAATCAAGTAATTCTTCCAATATCCTGATTCCATTCGTTTTGGATACTTACATCAAGTCAGTTGACCTGGATGAGGGTCGAATCACGGTGGACTGGCCGGTCGAGTGGCTGGAGGATTGAATGCTCGAGCGAATCGATGTGGTCACACTGTTCCCCGGGTGGATCGAAGGGCTCAAGGATCTGGGGTTGACTGGTCGGGCACTGGCTGACAATCGAATCGCACTGCATTGTCACAACCCCCGCGACCAGGTCAATGACCCGCATCGAAGCATTGATGATCGACCCTATGGAGGCGGCCCGGGCATGGTGATGCGCCCGGAACCCCTGGCGCAATCAATCGAGCAGGCAAGATGTGGTGATGATCAGGCCAGCGTGATCTATCTCTCTCCCCAAGGCCGACGTCTGGATCAGAGTGGCGTCATGGAACTGGCCGCACGTCGGCGACTGATCCTGGTTTGTGGCCGCTACGAGGGCGTGGATCAACGTCTGATTGACAGCCACATCGACGAGGAATGGTCGGTGGGTGATTACGTGCTCTCCGGAGGCGAACCGGCGGCCGCGGTTCTCATCGATGCGGTGGTTCGCCAGATTCCCGGCGTGCTCGGACATGAACTCTCGGCCAGCGAGGACTCGTTTGCCGAAGGTCTGCTGGATTGTCCGCACTACACGCGCCCGGATTCGTGGCGCGGGTTCGACGTCCCCGAGGTGCTCTTGAGTGGCGACCATGGACGTATTGCACTGTGGCGACGAGCCCAGGCCCTGCACAGAACGCGCAGAATCAGGCCGGATCTGTACCAGTCCCATGCCCTCGACGATCAGGACCGGGCGGCCCTCAAGGCCTTTCCGGATGAATTTTTACCCGGAAAGGTTCAAAACACGAAAGAAACCGGGTAAAATTAGAGGATTATGTTCCCGCCTTCTGGCGGGATTTGCATGGACAACGGGAAAGCAGGCATGAGCAATATCATCGAAGAAATCAATAACGAACAGACCGAGCGCGAAATCCCCGATTTTGCCGCTGGTGATACCGTGGTGGTCAATATCTGGGTGCGTGAAGGCGATCGCCAGCGCTTGCAGGCTTTCGAAGGCGTGGTCATTGCCCGGCGCAATCGCGGAGTCAACTCCGCGTTTACCGTGCGCAAGGTCTCGCATGGCACCGGCGTGGAGCGTGTATTCCAGACCTACAGCCCGCTGATCGAATCCATCAACATCAAGCGTCGCGGCAAGGTGCGTCGCGCCAAGCTGTACTACCTGCGTGACCTGGAAGGCAAGGCCGCTCGCATCAAGGAAAAGCTGACTCGCAAGTCTTCCTGATCGAAATCGCCAGACAAGACAAAGGCCCGCTACAATCGCTTGCAGCGGGCCTTTTTCATTGACGCATTTCGGTCAGACGGCCTTGCGTTCGGGCTTTGAACTCTTTTCGGGCTCCTTGCTGGCGGCTTTTTCCGACTCGCCATCGGTTTTTTCGTGGCTAAGCTGGCGGGGCGGCTCCTGGCCCTTGATCTTGCTGGTGCCGTTGAATTGCGCGCCGGATTCAACCACAAGCTGACCGACGCTCACGGTCCCGGACACATTGCCGCTGGCGACGATTTCAAGACGTTCGGAATCGATGGTACCGGTAAAGCGACCGCTGATCATCACCTTGCCGGCTTCGATGTCGCCTTCACAGACACCCTGCTCACCGATCGAGACTTCGGCGTCGCACTGAATCTTGCCCTCGACGTTGCCGTCTATATGCAGATTGTCGGTCAGGGAGAGGTCGCCGACCAGCTTGGTCCCTGCAGCAATGACGGTCGTTCCGGAACGCTTGCGGTCCTGCGAATGACCTCGACTAATGATTCCCATTCAACTCGATCCTCTTTGGTGAAAAGTATGTCGTAATCGTCCATCGACCAGCGCAGGAAAGGGGCTGGGTCCAGACGGCGATTGAGGTGACGGACTTCGTAATGCAGGTGTGGAGCCGTCGAGGCGCCGGTATTGCCGGAATAGCCCAGGAACTGGCCACGCTTGACATAGCTACCGACCTGGACCTCTATGTCATCCATGTGTCCGTAGATCGTCGAAAATCCGTAATTGTGGATCAGCTTGACCATCTTGCCCAGGCCGCTGTTGTGGTGCTTGGAGGCCCATTCGACCACCCCGTCCGCGGTGGCGTAAATCGGGGTGCCGCGCGAAGCGCGCAGGTCGACTCCGCCATGTTTGGTCGTGCGGTTGTGAATCGGATGGCGACGCATGCCGAAGCTACTGGTTACCTGGCCTGATTCGACCGGGTAGCCGCTGGGAATGGACTCCAGCATCAGGCGCTTTTCGAAGGCCGTCTGGCTCGCCGTGTCGATCCGCTGGGCGAGCGGCCGCTCGGGCTCGGCGCGCAGACCGATCATGATCTCGATGTTTTCCAGCTCATCTCCCATGGCGGCCAGGGAGCGTGCCTTGCCTTCCACCTCGTCCTGCAACGCAGAACGCTCTGCCATCAACGCCTGGTTGTCTGATTTGATGGCCTCGTGCAGTGCTTGCAGGTGGGCGGTTTCTTCGTTGAGATTGCTGACCTGATTGCTCAAGCCATGCAACAGCAGTGAGCCGGCCATGAAGATCACCACTACCGTACACAGGACTCCAGCCAGCATTCGACGCATCAACTGACTGAGCGTGAAATGGCGCGCCCCTTTGTAATCGGTGATGGTAATCAGGTATCTGTGACGCATAAGCGATTGATTTTATTTGTATTTGTTTTCGGGGGCTGGGCCAGGACGTCAAGGCGAGTCGGGTTGGACTCACCAGGCACCATCCTCCCCGAAGCTGGTTTGACCCCTAATTATGCGAGTCCGGGGGCAAGGATGCAAACCGGCTTTCTCGTTCGCGATCCGGGAGTCGGTCGATGCGAACCTTGAATTCGGGCTCGCGAACGCCCAAATCTGGGGCAGGTCAATCCGCCAATTCCACCAGAATAACCATGAGCGAAACATTGAAGCCCGAGACTCGAGCATTTGATACCGAGGTCCATCAGCTCCTGAAGTTGATGATCAATGCCTTGTATTCCAACCGGGAGATCTTCCTGCGCGAACTGATTTCCAACGCATCGGATGCCAGCGACAAGCTGCGCTTCGAGGCGCTGACCAATGAAGCCCTCAAGGGGCTTGACCAGGATCTGCAGATCGAGGTTGTCATTGACGCCGACAATGGCGAGATCCGGGTCAGTGATCGCGGCATCGGCATGAACCGCGACGAGGTCATCGAAAATCTCGGCACCATCGCCCGTTCGGGAACCCGCAAGTTTCTGGAATCACTGTCAGGTGATCGCAAGAAGGATGCTCGCCTGATCGGCCAATTCGGCGTCGGCTTCTACTCATCCTTCATCGTGGCCTCCGAAGTCACTGTCGAAACCCGCCGCGCCGACGAGCCGGCCGGCCAGGGCGTGCGTTGGCACAGCGAAGGCTCCGGTGAGTACAACATCGAAACCATCGAGCGCGAGGCCCAGGGCACCACCATTCGGCTGGTGCTGCGCGATGAGCACAAGGACTTGCTCAACCGCTTTCAGATCGAGCGCATCATTCGCCATTACTCCAACCACATCGCCTTTCCCATTCGCCTGGTCGAGCTGGGCGAAAAAGATGACAAGGATGACAAGGACGACAAGGACGATACCGACCAGGTCATCAATGACACCCAGGCGCTGTGGACCCGGCCGAAAAGCGAGCTTTCCGAAGACGACTACAAGTCCTTCTACACCGGTCTGACCGGTGATCCGGAAGCCCCGGTAAGCTGGGCACATCACCATGTCGAGGGCAGTCAGAGCTACAGCCTGCTGCTGTATCTGCCCGGTCAGGCGCCGTTCGACCTACTGATCAACCGCGACGAACGTGAGGGCATGAAGCTCTACATCCAGCGGGTATTCATTATGGACGCGGCTGAACAACTGGTGCCGCGATACCTTCGCTTCATGCGCGGGGTGGTCGATTCGGCCGACCTGCCGCTGAACATCTCGCGTGAAATGCTCCAGGACAGTCCGCTGCTGAAGAAAATTCGCGCCACCGTGGTCAAGCGCAGCCTGGACCTGATCGAAAAGCTGGCCAAAGAGGGCGGCGAAGCCTGGGAGAAGTTCTGGACATCCTTCGGCACCATTCTCAAGGAAGGCGTGATCGAGGATTTCGAGCAGCGCGAACGCATTGCCTCATTGCTGCGCTTTGCCTCCACCGAGTCCGGGCAGCAAGCATCGACCGGCCTGGACGATTACATCGAACGCATGAAAGAGGACCAGGACACCATCTGGTACCTGACCGCCGACAGCCTGAAAGTGGCCCGCTCCAGCCCACACCTTGAAGCCTTCCGGAAACGTGGCATCGAGGTCTTGCTGCTGACCGACCGCATCGATGAATGGCTGGTGTCACATCTCAATCAGTACAAGGACAAGGAGTTGAAGTCCGTCGCCCGCGGCAAGCTGGATCTGGACGAGGACAAGCACGAGCCCGACGAGCAGGCCAAGGCCCTGGCCGGGCGGATCAAGAAGGTCCTGGGCGAGCGGGTCGGCAATGTCGTGCCGGGCCATCGACTGACCGAATCCCCCGGCTGCGTAGTCGCCGATGAACACGGCATGACCCTGCAGATGCAGAAACTGCTGCGCCAGGCCGGGCAGGAGGTGCCCGAGACCAAACCGGATCTGGAAATCAATTCGGATCATGAGCTGCTCAAGGCCATGCGGGAAGAATCCGACGAGGCCCGTTTCACCGACCTGGCTCACTTGCTGCTTGATCAGGCGCTGCTGGCCGAGGGCGGCGAACTCGCCGATCCGGCTGCCTATGTCAGGCGGGTCAATCAACTGCTGGTTGCCGCACTGTCCGGCGAACGTGATTCAGAAAAGGCGTCCGATACGGAAGATTCGAATGCCGCCTCGGCCTAAAACGCGCCCCGGCGACCCCGAGGTCGCCGGCTGGCGCCAGCGGTTGGGGGACTGGGTCGAAGGGGTCGCCGTCACCCGCTTCATCATCACCCTGATCGTCATCAACGCGGTCATCCTCGGGCTGGAAACCTCGCCGGCGGTGATGGCTTCGATCGGGCCATTCCTGATCGTGTCCAATACGCTGATCCTGGGCGTATTCGTCGTCGAAATCCTGCTCAAGCTGGCCGCCTTCGGGCCACGCTTCTTTCGCTCCGGCTGGAACATCTTCGATTTCCTGATCGTCAGCATTTCACTGGTCCCGGCCACCGGCCCGCTGGAAATCCTCAGAGCCCTGCGCATACTGCGCGTACTGCGTCTATTGTCCCAGGTGCCCAAGCTCCGGGTCATCATCGAATCGCTGCTGCGCGCACTTCCCGGGATGGGCTGGACGGCGCTGTTGCTGGTCATGGTGTTCTACGTTTTCGCCGTCATGGGCACCATGCTGTTCGCCGAGGATTTCCCCGAATACTGGGGCAACCTGGGCCTGAGCCTGTTTTCTCTGTTTCAGATCATGACCCTGGAATCCTGGTCCACCGGCGTGGCCCGCCCGATGATGGACACCTATCCATGGATCTGGGTGTACTTCGTACCCTTCATCCTGGTCTCGAGCTTCATGGTTCTGAACCTGTTCATCGCCATCATTGTCACCGCTACCCAGTCCATCCACGCCGACGAGGAAGAAAAACAACGCCAGGAACTGCTGGCCGAGTTACGCAACATCAATCTTCGCCTGCAACGCCTGGAGAACAAGAAATCGTAGGTTGACAACGTTTTCATTGGCATGGACGCAACAAGACTCGACAAATGGCTATGGGCGGCACGCTTCTTCAAGACCCGCAGCCTGGCCCAGCAGGCCATCAAGGGCGGCAAGGTCGAAATCAACGGCCAGCGCGCCAAACCCTCACGCCTGGTGCGCATCGATGATCGGCTGAAAATCACCCGTGGCGAATTGCTGTTCGAAGTCGATGTTCAGGGCTTGAGCGAACGTCGAGTCTCCGCACCCCAGGCTGCAGAACTCTACGCCGAAACCGAATCGGGCCGCAAGGCCCGCGAAGCAAAGATCGAACAACTCCGCCAGGACCGACAGACCCGCCAACAACGCCCCCGCCGCCCCGACAAACGCCAGCGAAGAGAACTTCAGAAGCTGCAACGTCGCACATGATCATCCGCTCATCAGATGTGCCTTGACGGGGGTGAACCAGCGCTGGAAGAAACCGAGGTCCAGTCGATGGCTCGGGTCGACTTTCGGTTTTTCCGGATCCTGCTGGAAATCTGCGAACACGGTACTTATACTCCGTAAACGCTCGTTTCCGCACAGCACAGGAGCTTTATGCTCGACGCGGGGTGGTTCACCGCATTCTTGCTTGGAGCGCTAGCCGCGGCTTCGTTGCCGTTGGGGGCGGTGATCGGTGCCTGGGTGCGCCCATCACCGCGGGTCATTTCCTCCATCATGGCATTTGGCGCTGGAGCGCTTCTGGCGGCCGTCAGTTTCGAACTGGTACTTCCCTCGGTGGAGCGAGGGCACTTTTTCCTGTTGGGCGGCGGTCTCATTCTTGGAACGGTGACATTCGTGGTGCTCAACCATGTGTTGAATGAGCGGGGCGCTTTCCTGCGAAGTGCAGCCACACTTGCCAAGTATGCCCGAAGATCCCGGCAAGCGAAGGTGGAGGAAACCCTTGAGGAATTGTCAAAGGTGGACATCCTCCGCTCCCTGCCACCGGAAGATGCCCAGGCCTTGCTTCCCTACGTCAGGCACGAAAGTCATCCCCCTGGTGAAGTCCTGATCCAGCAGGATGAACCGGGTGATGCTCTTTACATGATCGAGTCCGGTAATCTGGCCGTAATGCGCGACGAAGAGGGGCGAACCACGACCCTCGCTCATCTCACCAAAGGGGAAACGTTTGGCGAGGCGGCGCTCCTGACCAGCGAGCCGCGGAATGCATCCGTGGTGACGACAGAGCCGGTCACATTATGGAAGATCAGCAGGGATGACTTTGAGCAGCTTATCGCCGATTCGCCGGGCTTGAAAGATGCGGTCACCCAGATTGTGGAAGACCGCAAACGCCGAACCCGAATTCTGCTCAAGGCCGAAGAATGGCGGAACCGCGCTTTCCATAGTCTGACGCCCGAAGCCCATCAGCCATCCATGCAGGACGTGCAAAACGTCGTACGCGATGCTCGACACCGCGGAGCGGTCGGTTTCGCAATCTGGCTGGGCTCCATTCTTGACGGGATCGGAGAATCGGTCGTGATCGGTGCAACCGCGGTTGGGGCCGCGGTGAGCTTCCCGCTGATCGGTGCGGTTTTTCTCGCCAATCTTCCTGAATCAATGTCCTCGGCAGTGACCCTGAGGCGTCAGGGTGTTGACCGGGTCTTCATTTTTCTGATGTGGGCATCACTGGTGATCTTTGCTGGAATCTGCGCAGCCGGGGGTTATGTGGCGCTGTTGGGGGCGCCCTCAGGAGGGTTTTCCTTTGTCAAAGCCATTGCTGGCGGCGCCATGCTGGCGATGATTGCCCAGACCATGCTGCCCGAGGCCTTTGAGGAGGGTGGTGGAAGCTCTGTTGCGATACTTGCTTCAACCGGATTTCTGACCGGTATTCTGCTCATTCCACTTGCCGACCTGACGCTCTAGGCAGGAGGCTGAGAAAGGAGATTGATCAGATCGACAGGGGCGCCAGATCGGCCCGGCCTCGTTCGACATTGATCAGCTCGACCATGCGTTTGGCCAATGCCTCGAACTCCGGATCCTCGTGCATCGGCGCAAACGCCGGATGACGGGCAAGCAGCGGTTCACGAAAGCCGGCCTCCATGGCGGTTTCCAGATACTCCAGGGCCTGTGCTCGATCATCCGCCAGGGCGTGATAGCACGACTCCATGAAGTAATACCAAGGTGCCCCGTATCCGTTTTCATTCATCATGTCCAGCCTGTCCCGCCATTCTGAAAGCGTTTGCTTCAGCTCAGCTCGCCCGAGTTGATGTTCGGCGGTTGCCAGGGCAGTCAGAAAATGCGCGAAACTGTTGAAATGGCGCACTCTGTCTTCAAGTGGACCGGACAGTCCCCCCTTTTCATCAACCATGCTGACCAGCTCCTCGTGCTTTCCGGCCCATACCAGACCGTCGATCAGACGTAGCCAGACCGCGTCATACAGTGGACCGTGTTCCAGCGCAGCTCGTGACTGCTCCAGCGCAGCCTCAGCTCCCTTCACTTCGATCAGGACCCGCGCGCCCAGCCGACTGTACCCGCGCTCATCAGCCACTTCAGCAGCACGCCCGAACTCACCAAGCCGATAATAGATCTCCTCGAACACCTGATGACCAGGAATCTCTTCCAGCACTGTTTCAGCCACCTCCACAGCCCGGGCCAGCTCACCCTGATCCATTAGCAGCCTGATCTTCTGACCCCAGGTCAAGGGGTTGTCAGGGTGATTTTCCATCATCCGATCAAACAATTGTTCGGCCGTCGTGTAGTCGCCCATCCTGCGGTATTGGTCGATCAAATTGCTCTTGTTGGCTATGAAAAGGGGGTCCAGGGTCAGGAATCGTTCGCGGTGTTCGATTCCCTCGCGCAGACGGCCCTGCGCTCCCAGCAACAACCCCTTCCAGTGGTTGGCGCCCGACAGGCTGGGATTGAGCTGCAGCGCTCTTTCCAGGTGACCTTGTGCCGTATCCAGATCCCACTCGTGATAAGCAAGCAGCCCCAGGGCGGCATGGGCTTCAGCCAACTCACCATCGAGCTCCAGCGCCAGATTCAGTTCCTCGCGTGCGGCGGAATTGGCCTGGCTGACGGGCACATCCCCGTAGGCGACGTCTGACAGAAGAAGCCTGACCTCCGCGGATGTAGCCAGTGCGGGTGCATAGTCCGGGTCCAGCGCCAAGGCGTGATCGAGCAGGCTGCGTGCCCGCTCGAGATCGTCATGGGTTCGCCGGTATATCCGCTTGCGTCCGCGCAGATAGTGCTCATAGGCCTCCAGACTATCGGTACCAATACTTTCAGCCTTCAACGTAACCTGAAGCGCCAGGGCAATCGCATCGGCAATCTCGTCCTGGATGGCGAATATGTCTTCGAGCTCCCGATCAAATCTTTCCGACCACAGATGAAACCCGGTATCGGCCTCAACCAATTGGGCTGTGACCCGAAAACGTTCGCCGTCCTTGCGCACACTGCCTTCGAGCACGTGTGCCACACCGAGAGTCTGGCCAATCTCGGGGATGGGAATATCCTTGTCACCAAATGCAAATGATGAGGTTCGACCAGTCACCCTGAGGCCATCGATTCCGGCAAGAAGGTTCAGGATTTCCTCGGCCAGGCCCTCGGCAAAGTAATCCTGGTCGCGATCGGCGCTCATATCGGCAAACGGCAGCACCGCAATGCTGGGTTCGGGACGCACGCCATCGGGTTCAGGTGACACGGCCACCTCCTCGGACGGGGGCGGGGAAACGGCAAACCTGTCGAAAACCAGGTACATCCCAGCCATCACGGACAACACAAGCACGCTGGCCAGGGCGTAGATGCGTTTCCTGTTTCCAGTGGCCCCGGGTGGTTTTCCAGTTTCATCCGGCAAGGGCGCCTGTCCCCCGACTTCCTTGCCAAAGCGTAGCTGAAAGACCTCCACCGGTTCCCGGATGCCCTTCAAGTGCTTCTTGCCGATGAAACGAGCGTCCAGGTCGGTCTGATTTCGAGCCTGGTACCAGGCATCGCGGCTCAGGCAGATTCCATCGGGTTCGGCCAGCCCTTCAATGCGCGAGGCTACATTGACCCCGGATCCGTAGACCTCTTCGTCGTCAATGACCACATCACCGATGTGAACCCCGATGCGAAGCCGGAAATCCTTTTCGGCCTGCTGGATTTCGATGGCGCAGCGCAATGCCTCCACGCCACTGCCGAACATCAGCAGCATTCCGTCGCCGATCTCCTTCAGTATTCGACCACCGTGGCGGCCGGCACACGAGTCAATCAGGGCGCGCTGCACACGCACGATCTCCCGTGCCCGATCCTCGTCGGTCTCCATCAGCTCGGTAAAGCCGACCAGGTCGGTGAAAACGATCGCGGCCAGTTGGCGAACTTGGCGGTCTTCGGACACGGGAAATCCGGGTTCGGATGAGTCAGATGTCTGCCGGCAGGGCCGAGTAAAACTCAGGAACCTGTCTGAACCTCAGGATAGAGAAGATGCTCGTTTGAGGCAAATTTGCCTCCCTTCACAAGACCCCGATGCAAATTCCGCTTTCGAAAAGCGCATCGTCGATATCCGCGACATGCCACACGATCATGGATTGCGGTTGACTGGATTGTGCTGCGCATGCGACCAAAATACCTGCCAGGTCAATCGCATTCGTTGAGAGATAATAGGTGGCTTGTGGACATTTTGCACTTGGCCAACAATGATGGATGATACAAATCACTGGGTGTTCGGTTACGGATCCCTGATTTACAAGGTGGATTTCCCTTATCTGCAACGTGAGGTCGCCAGCATCCGGGGCTGGGAGCGGCGTTTCTGGCAGGGATCGCATGATCATCGTGGCACGCCGGAAGCACCGGGCCGGGTATTGACGATCATTCCCTCGCCGGACAGGGAGTGTCTGGGCATGGCCTACCTTGTCGAGCACGAGGTTTTCGAGCATCTCGATTACCGTGAAAAGAACGGCTACGAACGCCGGGAAATCGGGATTCGAATGCGTGATTCGGGCGATCAGGTCGAAGGTCTGGTTTACTTTGCCGCCAGGGATAACCCGGCCTGGATGGGGCCTGCGCCCATCGCCCGGATCGCCCGGCACATCGAACGCAGCCATGGGCCCAGTGGCAGTAATCGTGATTACTTGTTCGATCTTGCCAAGGCCCTGCGCGCGCTCGGAGCTGATGATCCGCATGTATTTGAGTTGGAGCGCGCCTTGCGAATAGTCCTCGAGCAAACGAGCGGGGGATTATGAAGTGTGGCTACCGGGCTACTTGATGGCTTCCCAATCGATTTCCGGCAGACTCTGGAAGGCCGGCTTGGCGATCAGGTAACCCTGGAACAGTTTGATGCCCATGTCCTTGAGGACATTGAGTTCGGCTTGAGTTTCGATGCCTTCGGCGACAGGGCGTATGGACAGTTCCCGACAGAAATTGACGATCGAGCGGACCACCGCCTGGCGAGTGAGGCTGGAGTCGATATCGCGGATCAGGCCCATGTCGAGCTTGACCAGGTCGGTTTGCAATTCGGCCAGGAAGTTCAGACCGGCATAGCCCGCGCCGAAATCGTCGATTGCGGTCAGGAAGCCGTGTTCGCGGTAGTAAGTAATGATGTTGTTCAGATGTGGTACGTCTTCGACTCGCTCACTCTCGGTGACCTCGAAGATCAACTGATCAAGCGGAAAGTCATGATCCTTCGCTGCTCTCAAGGTGGTTCGAATACAGCGTTCGGGTTCGTAGACCGCATTGGGCATGAAATTGATGCTCAGGCGCGATTCCATGCCGAGCCTGGACGCCCATTCGATGGCCTTGACGCGGCATGTCTGGTCGAATTGATAGCGGTTGGAGTTGTTGATTTTTTCGAACACCCAACCGGCGCCTTCGCCATCGGGGCCGCGCACCAGCGCCTCGTGCCCGTAGACGGTGCGTTTCTCGCAGTCGACGATGGGTTGGAACGCCATCGACAGTTCGAACCCAAGTCCTTTACCGTCCTTGCATACCTTGCAATCGTCTTGATTTTCCTGCATCGATTCTTTTTTCGAGTGAATTGTTCAATGACGAAAATTATAGATCTTCGTAGGCTATAGGCGTGCCGTGGAGGGGTCAATACTTCAACCGGACTGCGCGAATGCCCTTGAGTCCGTCGATGGCGGCCAGCAGGTCGGTCGAGGGGGCCACGAACCAGTCCTCGCTAAGTTTGAGCACGGCCTGGGCGTCGCGGTTGCTGTAGCGCACGATAATGGGGGTTTCTCCCTGTCGATAAGGATGCAGGGCAGCGGCCAGGTCCTGATCAAAGTCGTTCGGCACTGCGCCCAGGTCGATTTCCAGGCGCTGGGCAAACTTCGAGCGCGCTTCATCCACATCAAGCACTTCGTCGGCGAGCATCCGGAACCCGCCGCGAAAATCGTCGACTTCGACCCGTCCCCGGACGACCAGGATCTCGTCATTGACAACCCGGTTGGCGACCTGCTGAAAGAGTTTTTCGAAAATAGAGACTTCCAGCCTGGCCGTGCCATCATCGATGGCGACGAACGCGCCCTTGCCGGAACGCCGGCGAATGGCCATGACCAGTCCGGACAGGGTCATTTCCACACCGCGATTGCGACCCCGGCCATTGCCGTTGCCGTCGGAATTGACACTGACACGGGTGCCCAGGTTGTCCAGTGTGGTGGTGATCAGGCCGGCCAGTTCCTCGCGCAGCTCGTCCATGGGGTGGCCGGAAAAATACAATCCAAGCGCCTCTCGCTCGGCCCGCAATCGCTGGCGGGCGGTCCATTTTCGAACCTTCATTCGCGACAGGTCGGGGCCTTCGCTGGGCTGATCACTGCTGGTTTCGCCTCCGCCGAACAGGCTGGTCTGGCCGGCGGCGCGATCAGCCTGGTGACGCTCGGCCTCGGAGAGAATGTCGGGCAGGGCGCTCATCAGCAAAGCGCGATTGTCATTGAAGGCATCGCAGGCCCCGGCCCGGATCAGGGTTTCCAGAGCGCGCCGGTTGAGGCGATTCAGATCGACCTCGCGACACAATGTCGTCAGGCTGTCGAATCCGCCGAGTCGTTCACGCGCCTGGACGATGGTCTCGACCGCCCCGGCGCCCACACCCTTGACCGCGCCCAGACCATAGCGAATCTTGTCGTCCTCGACCCGGAATCGATAGACCGAGCGATTGATGTCCGGGGCCAGAATCTCCAGGCCCATGGCCTTGCAGTCCTCGATCAGGTTGGCGATCTTGTCGGTCTTGTCCAGGTCGGCCGAAAGCACGGCGGCCATGAATTCGGCCGGGTAGTGCGCCTTGAGCCAGGCCGTCTGGTAGGCGACCAGGGCATAGGCCACGGAGTGAGACTTGTTGAATCCGTAGCGGGCGAAGGTTTCCATCAGGTCGAAGATCGGCCGGGCCTGACCGGCGCTGATGCCGTTGGCCTCGGCGCCTTTCATGAACACCTCGCGCTGGCGTTCCATTTCCTCGACCTTCTTCTTGCCCATGGCCCGGCGCAGCAAATCGGCGCCGCCGAGCGAGTATCCGGCCAGGTCCTGGGCGATCTGCATGACCTGTTCCTGGTAGAGAATCACGCCGTAGGTATCGCCCAGGATGGGCTCGGTCAGCGGGTGGGGATATTTGACCGGCACCTTTTCGTGTTTGCGGTTGATGTACTCATCGACCATGCCGGCATCCAGTGGGCCGGGCCGATACAGGGCGACCGCGGCCACGATGTCATTAAAGCTGTCGGGCCTGAGCTTGCGCAGCAATTCCTTCATGCCGGGTGATTCGAGCTGGAACACGGCCGTGGTGTGCGCGGCCTGCAGCAATTGGAAGGTCTTTTCGTCATCCAGCGGCAGATCATCGAGCTCGAGTTCGGCCTCGCCACCTGCTTTCCGGCGCTCGTTGACCGCCTTGAGCGCCCAGTCAATGATGGTCAGATTGCGCAGGCCGAGAAAGTCGAACTTGACCAGGCCGACCGATTCGACATCGTTCTTGTCGTACTGGGTCAGCACCGACTGGCCATCCGGCTCGGTATACAGCGGGGTGAATTCGGTCAGTGGCCCGGGCGCGATCACCAGGCCACCGGCATGTTTGCCGGCATTACGCACCAGGCCTTCCAGCGAACTGGCCAGTTCCAGGATGGAGCGGGTGTCCTCTTCCTCGTCAAAGCGCTTTTTCAGCTCGGGCTCTTCCTTGAGCGCCTTGTCCAGCGTCATCTCGAGCTTGTTCGGGATCAACTTGGCAATGGAATCGACAAACCCGTAGCCATAACCCAGCACACGGCCGCAATCGCGCACCACGGCCTTGGCCGCCATGGTGCCGTAGGTGATGATCTGCGAAACCTGGTCGCGACCATACTGCTGAGCCACATACTCGATGACCCGGTCACGTCCCTCGACGCAGAAATCGATATCGAAGTCGGGCATGGAGACCCGTTCCGGATTGAGAAAACGCTCGAAGAGCAGCTCGTAAAGCATTGGATCCAGGTCGGTTATTCCCAGCGTCCATCCAACCACTGAACCGGCTCCGGAGCCGCGTCCGGGCCCGACCGGCACGCCGTTGTTGCGCGCCCAGGCAATGAAGTCGGCGACAATCAGGAAGTAACCGGAAAAGCCCATGGAGGTGATGACCTCCAGTTCCCGCTCCAGGCGCTGGTCATAATCGGCACGGCTGACATCCGGAGCAAGGCCATGCCGCTCCAGGCGCTTGTCCAGGCCTTCGGCCGCTTTCAGGCGCAGGAAGTCGTCTTCAGTCTGGCCCTCGGGGACCGGAAAGGCGGGCAGGGCATATTCACCCAGGGTCAATTCCAGGTTGCAGCGCCGGGCCAGATGCAAAGTATTTTCCAGCGCCACCGGCAGGTCGGCAAAAGACTCGGCCATTTCCTCGCTGCTCTTGAGGTATTGCTGGTCGACAAACTCTCGCGGCCGGCGCTTGTCGTCCAGGGTGCGCGACTGGTTGATGCAGACCCTGGCTTCGTGGGCAAAGTAATCATCGCTGTGCACGAAACGGACATCATTGCTGGCAATGACCGGAGAGTCGGTCTCAACGGCCAGATCCAGCAACCCGGTCTCCAGGACCTTTTCGCCCTCCTTGCCCAGCCGTTCCAGGGTCACGTAAAGCCGATCGGGAAAAAGCCTGTGCCATTCGTTGAAACAGCTTCGAGCCAGGTTGCGCCGGCCGTTCAGCAGCGCCTGACCGATATCGGAGTTTCGCCCCAGCAATACGATCAACCCCTCGCACTGATCCTGAAACCAGGTGGGATGCACGCGAGGCTGGCCGCGAAAACGCCCATCGAGAAAGCTGCGAGACAGAATTCGGCACAAGTTGAGATAACCGGCATCGTTTTGAATCAGCAGGGTCACCACCGAGTAGTCCTCGGGCTGATCGGCATGCTGAACCCGGATGTCGGCGCCGGCGATTGGCTTGATGCCCCTGGAAATGGCCGCCTTGTAGAATTTGACCAGCGCGAACAGGTTGTGCCAGTCGGTAATCGCCACGGCGGGCATGCCGAGTTCGGCCACCCGGTCGACCAGTTGACCCACCCGTACCATGCCGTCTTCGAGTGAGTACTCGGTATGCAGCCTCAGGTGAACGAACGGTGACGGATTCGGTGCTTGGTCGGGCATTGCCCTGCATCAGCCTCCGAACATGTTTTCAAGCACATCCCGGCTGCGCGCAAAGCGTGCCGACAGCTCCTTGTGGTGCTCCAGGGATTGCGGCAGGCTGGCATACCAGCGCCGAACCAGCTCGGCCAGTTCCTGTTCCAGCCCCGGGCCACCGTCGCGCTCACCCATGCGCTGGGCCAGACGCCGCACCTGGAAGTCCATGCGCAGTTTCCGGTCCGATTCGGGCGTTTCTTCACCAGACAGAAACTCCATTTCCACGACCACTTGCCGGGCCTTGTCGGAATTGCCGTTGGCCAGCTCCGTTAGCTCATCATCGGGAACATCCGGGCTGGCCAGTCGAGTCGCCGTCCGGTGCAACTGAATCACCAGCTCATCTTCACTGTCTTGATCGATCACCGGCAATTCATCGGCCAGTTGATCAAGCTGGCCTTCAAGGCGACGGCTCCAGATGTCTTGCACAGCACGCGCCATGCGCTCGACCTGGTCACGCGCCTGGGCCCGTGCCTTGTCATGCAGCTTCGCGAGTCGCTTGCGGAATTTCGCTTCGGCCTTTTCAAACCGTGTGTTGAGTTTTCCGGGGCGTCCGGTACTGGCATTCCAGTCACCGGCCAATCCGCTCATGCGACCCTCGGCCGCCTGCAACTGATCATCGGGCAGTGCGGCCAGCTCTTCGGCCTGCTTGCATAGCGCCTCGAGCTCGGCAATGCGTTCCCGGTCGGCCTCTTTCTGCTCGGCACGCTCACCCTTGAGCTTTTGGAACAACGGATCAATCGGCTCGCGAAACTCTTCCCACAATTTCTGCTCGAGCTTGCGTCGGCCGCTGCCGGCCTTTTGCCACTGCGCCTGCAATGCCTTGGCCTTGTCGATCGCGGTCTTGAGATCCTTTTCATGCGCCAGGGCCTTGGCCTCGGTGATCAGGCGTCGTTTGGTCAGTTCGATCTGCTCGAATGCCTGGTCGAGGCGTGAGGACAGGGCGTCCATGAGCTCTCGCAGACGCGCCGCCGAGCGACCACGCGCCTTGGGCGGCAGGTCATCCATGCGCCGAATCGCCTGGCGCGACTTGCGCATGTATTGCTGAAGCAATTTGCTGTCCGGGTTGTCCTCGCCGGCCAGCGCCATGCCTTTCTCGATGAACTGTTCGAGCTGTTCGAGCGTTTCCTCCTGGACCTGCTGGCGCTTTTCAAAGAATGGCCGGGCCGAGTCGAAGGCATTCTTGCAGGCATTCTGGAACCGCCTCCACTGTCCGGGTGGTGCGGCGAAACGCTTGCGATCCCCCGGCAGGACTTCCAGCTTTTCCAGCCGTTGCCACTCGTTGCGGGCTTCCTTGAGGGCGGCCGAGATGGCATCGGGGTGCTGGCCCGAATCGGGCAGTTTTTCCACCTGCTCGATCAGATCATCACGATGCTTGTTGTGCGACCAATGCTGGTAGTCGCGCATTTCCTTCAGTCGGCCCTCCATGCGCTGCAGACGGCCGCTGACCTTGCCCGGTCTTGCCTTGTGCGGCAATTTGCCAAGTTCCGAGCGAATCCGGCGAATCAGGCCATGTGAATTCGCGATGTCACCGGATTCCAGCGCTTCGGCAGTCTGGTCGAGCAGGGCATCGAAATCGACGGCCGGCTTGGTGTCGTCACTCTGTTGCTTGCCGGAATCGGTCTTTTCGCTGCTTTGCTGTTCGACCTGGACCTGCAATTCACGAAGCAGGGGCAGGATGTCTTCCTTGAGCGCCTGGTCGGCCTCGGAAACCTGCCTGATCTGGTTCCAGGCCCGGTCCCAGGTCGCCAGCAGTTCGGCCGGCTTGATGTCCTTGCGCGCCTGGCGAATGGTCTCGCGAATATGCTCGGCGGCCTCCTGCAATCCAGAGTGAGGTGCCTGATCGGCCTGTTCGGCGGCCTGATCCCCGGCTGATTGGCCGGTTTCATTCCGGGCCGGCCTGTTCAGAGAGGAGCGGACAATGTTGCTGGCGCCCTCGAAACGACGCTGAAGCCCTTCAGGAGCCGCATCCAGGGTGGACCACTCCCGTTCGATCTCGGCCAGGTGATCCGCACGGTTGCCGGATTCGTACTCCCCACGCGAGAGTGCTTCCATTCTCAGCACCAGGGTCTCGGCCGCGGTCTGATCGGCCTCGGCCTCGCCACTGGCCACTTGCAATGCGTTGAGCCGTTCGGTGGCCGCCTGGGCGCGCTTCTTGCGAGTCTTGCGCAGCTCTCGAGACAATCGTTCCAGGGTGGATTTCTGATCAATCCGAGCCAGAATCTCGGCGGCCAGAGACTCATCTTTCTCACCCGCGTAGCAATCTCCGAGAAAACCCTGGGCGGAAATACGCTCAAGGGCGGCGCGCCTGAGGGCGACATCAGTCGCTGACTGGGCCATCTTTCGGACCAGATCGGCCGTTTCGATGTGTGCAAACCACTCCAGGCGTTCGCTGAGCATTTCGCTGTTTGTCGAACGTGGCACTTCACGCGCCAGGAAATCATCAGCCGCCGCCAGGATCGAGGCATCGGACTCTCGCAACCGGGCATCCAGCCAGAATGCCTCGGTATTGATTCTTTTCAGCGCCGCCAGGCGGACATCCGGAGCCTCGTCATGTTGGGCCAGTTCGGCCAGTTGGGCCTTGAGTTCGGGATCGTCGCTCTCGCGTACAGCACGGCTCCGGACCTCCGGATCCTTGTGCTGCCACGGTTTCTTGAACAGTCGTGACTTCAGGTTCATGGTTTACTGCCGTTACAGACCAGAATTTCATCATACATAGGTTACAGGGCAGGCATCGATTCGGCCAGACCAAGGCGGCAGTTTTCACGGCTTTTTCGCATCCTGATCAGTCGTGTACCATAAATGGCCACAACACCAACAAATCCAACGATCGGGGTCATTCATTCCATGTCCAAGCCCTTCAAGGAGCCAACCTACCTGCAGTCACTGGCGCCGCTGGTGGCGCTGATCATCATGCTGGCCAGTTCGGTCTGGCTGTTCGGGGACGACTCATCCTACGGGCCCAACCAGATCGCCCTGCTGATCGCGGCGGCCATCGCCACCCTGATTTCCTTTGCCAACGGCCTGGGTTGGGACCAGGTCCAGGACGGCATCACGCGCGGCATTTCGGTGGCCCTCGGGGCCATACTGATCATCCTGATGGTCGGCGCCCTGATCGGCACCTGGCTGCTTGGCGGCATCGTGCCGACCCTGATCTACTACGGCCTGGAATTGCTCAGTCCCACCTGGTTCTACGCGGCCAGTTGCCTGATTTGCGCGATCGTTGCGCTGTCCATCGGCAGTTCCTGGACCACTGCCGCGACCATCGGCGTGGCGCTGATCGGCGTTGCCGCCGGGCTGGACCTTTCGCTGGCCATCACTGCCGGTGCGGTCCTGTCCGGGGCCTATTTCGGCGACAAGATGTCACCGCTTTCGGATACCACCAACCTGGCCCCGGCGGTCAGCGGCACCGAATTGTTTGCCCACATCCGCTACATGACCTGGGTCGGCGTGCCGGCGCTGGCCATCGCCTTGATCCTGTATGTCTTTCTGGGATTTACCGGCAGCTCGGATGGCGACGCCGACAGCCTGGTGATGATGCAGGATCAATTGCAGGCGCTGTTCAACATCAACCTGCTGATGATGATACCGCTGGTCGTGCTGTTCGGCCTGGCAGTTGCTAAGCAGCCGGCCTTGCCGAGTATTTTCATCGGCGCCATCCTGGGCGCGATCTGGGCCATTCTGTTCCAGCCCGAGCGGGTTGCCGAGCTCAGTGCCGGGGAAGGCTGGGCCGATTCGCTCAGCGTGGTCTGGCTGACACTGGCCGACGGCACCAGCGTGTCCAGTGGCGATGACGATCTGGACAGCCTGTTGAGCGGCGGCGGCATGTCGAGCATGCTCAATACCGTCTGGCTGGTGATCTGCGCGATGACCTTCGGTGCGGTCATGGAAGTCTCGGGCATGCTGCGCAAGCTGCTCAATGGCGTGGTCGGACTGGTCAGGGGCACCGCATCGCTGGTGACCACCACCATCCTGACCGCCTTCGGCACCAATGTGCTCACGGCCGATCAGTACATCGCCATCGTGCTGCCGGGCCGACTCTACCGGGCGGAGTTTCGCAGCCGCGGACTCGATCCGCGCGTCCTGTCGCGCAGCCTGGAAGGCGGCGGCACCATCACCTCGCCGCTGATTCCCTGGAACACCTGCGGGGTGTTCATGTTCGGCGTGCTCGGGGTCAGCCCGCTGGCCTATGCGCCGTTTGCCTTCTTCCTGCTGCTGGTGCCGCTGATCGGTATTTTATACGCGGTGCTTGATTTCAAGATTCTCAGGCTCGATGAGGATGAAATGGCAAAAGATGAAATCAGCCCGGCCGGTGCGACCTGATCACTCCGGCTTGCGGAATTTCAGCGTCATGCGGTGGCTTTCGCCGATATCTTCCATTTCCCGGCGAAGCTCGCTGTCTTCCTCGCTGGTCGCCAGGGTTGGCGGCAGCCGCCAGACGAAGTCATTCTCGCCGGGCTGATCGGCCGGGTTTTCGTTGATGTCGCTGTCGGCCACGAACTCGAAACCGGCCTCGGTGAAGCGATCCTTGACGAACTGTTTCTTGAGATAACCGCGGGCGCCACCGGCAAATTCATCGCTCATGTCCTCGCGGGCCTCGTGCTGAACCACACCGACCGTGCCGCCGGGCTTGAGCACTTTATATAAGTCCTCGAGCGCCTCACTCATGTAGCCCCCCTCATCCTCGAATCGCGCCAGGTTGTGCAGGCCGCGGATCAGCAAGGCAGCATCGGCCGTGTCGGCCAACTCCTCGGGCATCGAACCGAATTCGAACGCACTCACCTCGGCCAGGTCCTCGGGCAGGAACGGCCAGTCTTCGGCTTCGCGGACAATCTGGCCGGGCCAGTCCTCGGGCCAGGTACGCAGGCTCTCGATTCTCTCGTCATCGAACATGCCGAATTTCGGCCACATGTCGTGGTTGTAGGTCACCCCGACCAACCGGCCTTCCGAGCCCAGGTAGGGAAGCAGTATGCGGGTGTACCAACCGCCACCGGGAAGCACTTCGACCACCGTCATTTCCGGCTCGATACCGAAAAACTCCAGGGTTTGCTGCGGATTTCGGGCCGGGTAACGCGCCTGGATTTCAGCCGGCTGGGCCTCGAGCACTGCCGAAAGGTGCAGCGACGGATCTTCAACCACAGGATCATCACTGGCTTCCAGGTCGTCGACATCGACCTGCTCCTCGACCGGTGCTTCCATCGGTTCTTCAGGCTGACAGGCAGCCAGCAGGAATGCCAGTGTGACTGAGGTTGCCATGATCCCAATGCGATTCATTGCTGTTCTCCACGGTGAAAAAGGTTGACCACGAAGGCTACAGGTTACACCCATTGCGTACGGTCCGGACAACTCGCGATGACTTCTGGCACGTGTGTCCGGTTCGCCGGTTGTGCTCTAATAATCCCACCAAACGAGGAGCCTCTCATGATCAAGAACATGTCCATCGGCATTGCATGCGCGCTTGCCTTGCTTGCAATATCCAACGGGCCCGCTATGGCCCAGGGTATTCAAATCGAATCCGGCAGCGTCGAAGGCGGTGCACTCGAAACCCGCAACGAGCCCATCCGCATCGGCGATGAAGTCAGCATCAAGGGGCCGATCGGTAGCCGTAACGGCAGCATTACCATCGGCAGCCAGGTCATCGCCGAATCCATCACCAATCGAAACGGATCCATCTCGGTCGGGCAGGGTGGCCAGTTCGGAGATATTTCAACCCGCAATGGTTCGGTGCACCTGGGTGATGCCAACCGGACCGGAAAGGTCGAAAGCCGCAATGGGCAGATCAGGCTCGGTGATGAAAACATCAGCGGCACGCTGACCAGTCGAAATGGCTCCATTGTTGTTGGCCGGGGCAGTCAGGTCGATGGCAATGTGGACACGCGCAACGGCTCAGTCACATTGAACGATCAGGTCGCCGTCAGCGGCGGAATTTCCACCCGAAACGGCGCCATCCAACTTTCACCCGGCAGCGAGGTCGCCGACATGGTCAGCACCCGCAACGGCCGGATCAAGCTCGACAACGCTGTGGTCGCTGGTGACCTGAGAACGCGTGCAGGTGATCTGGTACTGGACAACGCCAGCCGGGTCGGCGGCGATCTGGTCATGGACCTCGGTGATCTGCCTGAATCCGGGGGGCGCTTTCTTTGGTTCAGTCGCAGCGTCAATCATCCGGATGCCGGCCGGATTCACATTCTTGGAGGTAGTGAGGTGACAGGTGACGTGATCGTCAAGCTGCCCGAAACCTTTGAGGGCAAACCGCCAGTGGTCGAAATTGCCGCCGACTCCACGGTCCACGGCAACATTGAAATAGATGAACGGGTCGAGCTGGTAGCCGATGGCAGAGTCGGAGGCCGAATCCAGCGAAACCCCTGAAACCGGCAAGGCCATCGGCGACAATGCACGGGTTCGTCAACTGCACAAGGATGGTCCATGCCACGCTTTCCCGACATCTCGCCTTCGGCTGTTGCGGTCAAGGGGTCGGTTTATTCCGGCCTGAAGCGACGTCCGACTTCCGGCCGCCCGCCGGTGCCGCTGCATATCGGCGATACCTGGATGGAGCCGCCACCCGGGTGCCGGATGGAAGATCTGCATGTTGCCGACCATCCCGGCATGCATCGATACACGCCGGTCACCGGCCTGGGTCAACTGCATGAAATCATCGCCGCGGTGCATGGGCAGCGCACCGGTATCACCACCGAAACCAGCCAGATCGTGGTCACCGGTGGGGCCACCGCTGGACTGGCCGCGGCGGTCGGGGCGCTGATATCGCCGGGCGAGGATGTCCTGCTGGCTGCCCCATACTGGCCGCTGATTGCCGGCAGCATTCGCGCTTTCGGCGCCAACCCGGTCGATGTGCCGGTCATGACCGAAGCCCGATCGCCCGAGCAGGCGGTTGAATGCTTCGAGCGTCAGCGCACCGAAAAGACCGTGGCCGTGTACTGGAACACCCCGCACAATCCAACCGGAAGGCTGCTCGACAACGCGTGGCTGGAAGCCTTGACCGAGTGGGCGGCCAAGCATGATCTGTGGATTTTCTCCGACGATGTCTACGAGGATTATGTCTTCGATGGCGAGCATACCTACACTCGTTCGCTGGCGCCCGAACGCACCATCTCGGTTCATTCCTTCTCCAAAGCCTACGGCATGGCCGGTAACCGCTGCGGCTACCTGGTTGGCCCGCAGGAGGCCATCGACGCCATCAAGCGCATCGTCACCAACATCAATTACTCGGCCTGTACCGCATCACAACTTGCCGCCATTCGTGCACTGAACGGGGCAGGGCAGCCGTGGGTGGATGCCGCGCGCGAAAAATATGCCGAGCTGGGCCGCTGGGCCGCCGCTGAACTGGGGCTTGAAGCGCCGCGCGGCAGCACCTTCCTGTTTCCGGATGTCGAGCACGTCCTCGATGAGCGTGGCCTGAACGGGTTGCTGGCCGATCTGGCCGAAGCCGGTGTCCTGGTCGCCCCGGGGCCGAGCTTCGGGCCGTATCCACATCATGTCCGAATCTGTTTTACCTCGGCCGATCCCGAGCAGATTCGTCAGGGCGTCAGGATCCTGGCCGCGCAGCTGGCTTGAGAGAAGCCTTGCCGATCAACTCGAACCACTGATTGATCAATCGCGTGCCGGTTTCCGATAGCGAGTAGGCATCGGTATCGAGATGCCAGTGGTGAAGCAGACCGCGCAGAATGCAGTGAAAGGTCTGATTGGCGGTTTCCGCATCGACTTCAGCGACGAGTTCGTCATTGTCGCGGGCTTGTCGAAAAAGTTCGAGCGTATTGGCCGAGGCGCTTTCAGACAGCTCGCGCAACATCGCTACCGGATCGAACTCACCAAAGACTTCACAGCGGTGAATGATGATTGAATGAATTCTGCGAATCCGGGGTTGTTCCATTTGTCCCAAGGCCAGCAGACTGGCCATGCGGAGCGTTTCCAGGACACTTTCGGATCGCTCGCCGGCCGGAATGGCGTCGATCAGATCCTCCAGCGGCATGCGCACCCGCTCGAGCATGGCGCCGAACAGATCGGCCTTGTCCTTGAAATGCCAGTAAAGCGCCCCGCGGGTGACTCCGGCCGTGCGGGCAATGTCCTGCAGCGTGGCGCGTGCCACGCCTTTGTCGTAGAAGACCTGCTCGGCGGCATCCAGAAGGGACTCGCGGGTGGCCTCGGCTTCGGCTCGGGTTCTTCTCGCCATGATTTATTCCCTTCGCCAGCCGGCTTCGAGCAATTTGTAAGCCAGAGGAACAAACAACAGGGCCAGCGAGCTGGCAAAGATCATTCCTCCGACAACCACGGTTCCAATCTCCTGGCGACTGGCAGCACCCGCCCCGGTCGCCAGCACCAGGGGCATGGTGCCGATGATGAAGGTCAGCGCGGTCATGATGACGGCGCGGAAACGCTGGCGAGCGGCAGTCACCGCTGCCTGTGTGGCCGACATGCCGGTCGCCTTGTTCTGGGCGGCGAACTCGACGATCAGAATGGCGTTCTTGGCGGCCAGGCCAATGAGTACAAGCAAGCCGACCTGAAAGTAGATATCGTTCGGAAAACCCCGCAGCATGGCGGCCAGGGCCGCGCCCAGCACGCCGAACGGAACCGCCGTGGCCACGGCCAGCGGTAATGTCAGCCGCTCGTACTGGGCCGCCAGGATCAGGAATACCATGATCAGGCCAAGTGCGAACGCCATCATGCCGGTTGCTGCGGCGGCATCGAGCTGATATGCCTCGCCGGTCCAGCCAAGAAAGGTGTCATCGCGGTCCATGACCTCGGCATAGACTGCTTCCAGTGCCGCCTTGGCCTGGCCGGTGGTATAGCCGGGTGCGGCATCGGCCATGATCTTGGCGGCCATGTTGACATTGAAGCGGTTGATGACATCGGCGCTTGCCTTGCGCTCCAGTTTGACCAGTGAACTCAGCGGTATCAGTTCACCATGATCGGAACGCACGAAGACCTTGTTGAGATCCTCGGGCTGACTGCGGAACTCCCCATCCGATTGCAGGTTGACCTGCCAGTTGCGCCCGGCCAGAGTGAAATCATTGACATACAGCGCACCGAAGGTGGTCTGCATGGTCGCAAATATCTGGCTGATCGGAACACCCGCGGCCAGTGCCTTTTGCCGGTCGACCTGGGCATCGTAGCCGGGAATGCCGGTTTCCAGGGTGGTTCGCGCATTGGTCAGTTCCGGGCGCTCGCCGGCGACCGACATCAACTGCCAGGCCAGTTGCTCGAGCTCGACCGGGGTTACATCGCCACGCACCTCCAGGAATCCCTCCACGCCGCCGGTCAGCGACATGCCGATGATCGGGGGTGGCGCAAACGAAATGACAAAGCCATCTTCCATCTGCATGCCCATACCCATGATGCGTTCGGTCAGGGATTGTGCATCCTGGCCCGGTCCTCGGCGTTCTCGCCAGTCGGCCAGGTTGGCAAAAGCAATGCCGGCATTGGTGCGAAGTGTCGAGGCGATGATGTCGAATCCGGCCATGGCGGTCAGGTCATCGATCTCGTCCATGTCCAGAAGCGCGCGCGAGAGTTCATCGCGAAAGGTTGAAGTGCGTTCCAGTGATGCAGTCGCGGGCAGGGAATAGGCGACCAGGGCGACCCCCTGGTCTTCTTGCGGAACCAGGCCCGAGGGCAGGCGGTTGATGCCCACGAACGCCAGCGCGGTGACCAGCACGAACAGCATCAAGCCGACTGCGGGTGCGCGCACCAGGAACTCCACGGTGCGCACGAAACGGCCAGTGATCCATTCGAAGCCGGAGTTGAACCAGGCCAGTGGCTTGATGACCTCCTTTTTCTGCTTGTCCAGGAGCAGCGCACACATGGCCGGTGTCAGGGTCACGGCGACGATTCCGGAGACCACGACGGAAACCGCGATGGTCACGGCAAACTGGCGGTAGAGCTCACCGCTCATTCCACCAAGGAAGGCCACCGGGGCAAAGACCGCTACAAGCACCAGGGTGGACGCCACCACCGCGCCGGTCACCTGCTTCATGGTCTCGACCGAGGCATCACGCGCCTTGAGCTTCTTTTCACGCATCAGACGCTCGACGTTTTCCATGACGATGATGGCGTTGTCGACCACGATACCGATGGATAGCACCAATCCGAACAGCGTCAGCAAGTTGATCGAAAAACCGAGCGCAAGCATGCCGGCAAAGGTTCCAATCAAGGACACCGGAATGGCCGCCACCGGAATCAGCGTGGCGCGAAAGTGCTGTAGAAACAGAAAAGTCACCAGGACCACAAGCAGGGTCGCGACAAACAGGGTGATTACGACTTCACGTATTGAGATCTCGATGAAATCAGTGGTGTCGAACGGTACCGAATAGTCCATGTCATCCGGAAAGCGCGTGGACGTCTCGGCGAGCGCCTCGCGCACCCGATCGGCAGTGGCCAGCGCGTTGGCCCCGGGCTGCAGGTAAATGCCGATCGGCACCGCCGGCTGGTCGTTGTAGATCGCGGTGAAGTCGTAGTTCTGCTGGCCAAGCTCGGCGCGCGCCACATCACCCAGGCGCAGTACACCGCCATCGGCGTCGGAGCGCAGAATGATGTTTTCGAACTCTTCGACCGTGGACAACTGGCCGCGCGTCGAGATGGTCATGGTGAAGGCCTGATCTCGCGGCGATGGCTCTGCACCGATGCGCCCGGCGGCGAACTGGCTGTTCTGATCTTCAATAGCGGCCGAAACATCCCGCGGCGTCAATCCGAACTGCGCGAGTTTGTCAGGACTCATCCAGATCCTCATCGAGTAATCGGAGGGAGCAAACAAGGATGCATCGCCAACCCCGGGGACGCGGGCAAGCTGGTCAAGGACATTGAGCAGCACGTAATTCGAAATGAACAGTGGATCTCGAGATCCATCCGGCGAATAGAAGACCGGCACCATCAGGATGTTGGTTGATTGCGCCTCCACACGCACCCCAAGGTCACGCACGATCTGCGGCAGGCGGGGCAGGGCGGCCTGCACACGGTTGTTGACGTTGATTGCGGCCTGATCGGGGTCGGTACCGATCTCGAACGAGACAGTCAGCATGAGCATGCCCGCATCGGTTGAAGTCGACTCCATGTAGATCATGTCGTCGACACCATTGATCTCCTGCTCGAGCGGCGCGGCTACTGATTCGGCCAGTACTTCGGAGCTGGCGCCGGGAAAAGTGGCGTTGACGACCACCTGGGGTGGAACCACGTCCGGATAAAGCTCGATCGGCAGCGTCCGAATGGCCGAGGCGCCGGCCAGAATGATGATGATCGACACCACCGATGCAAAGATCGGACGATCAATGAAAAAGCGAAACATCATTGCTCTCCGTCAACCGGGCGCGCATCAACGGGCATTCCGTCCTGAAGATTGACTAGCCCACGCACCACCACCCGATCGCTTGCCTCCAGGCCGGATGTCACGACCTGTCGACCTTCAACCACCGGGCCCAGGTCGACCGGACGCACGGCAATCCGGTCGTTCTCGTCGACAAGGTAGACCTGAGCACCCTCACGCCCCTGCGCAATGGCGCTCTCAGGCAACAGGAAAGCATCTTCGATTTCGCGAACATCCATCTTCAGGCGGACAAACTGGCCCGGCATGATGTGGCCATCCGGATTGGGGAAAACTGCCCGGGCGCTCACACTGCCGGTCCGCGGATCGATACTGGCGTCGGTGAAATCGACCACGCCGGGATGCTCGTAGTCACTGCCATCAGGCAAGCGAAGCGAGGCTGTTCGACGATGGTCGCCGTCATCGTCTGCCATGGCCCGCTGCACTGCACGCTGCATGGCGGCATCGCGTTCAGGCAGTGCGAAGCGGACATGTACCGGATCGATCTGGATAATCGTGGTCAACAGCGCCCCGCTACTGATCAGGCTGCCTTCAGGCACGGTCTCGAGACCGGTACTGCCCGAGGCTGGCGCTGCAACTCGCGTCCAGTCCAGGTTCAGGCGAGCCGAGGCCACCCCGGCATTGGCCAGGGCCAGGCCGGCTTCGGCCAGCTCGAACTGAGACAAGGCCTCATCGCGTTCGCGCTCGGAAACCGCATTACGCTCGTAGAGTCCCGAAATTCGGCGCCATTCCCGCTCTGCCTGTCGAAACCGGGCCTGGGCATTTTCGCGTTCGGCCTCGGCCTGGTCAACAGCGATGCGGTAGGGGTCCGGATCGATGACGAACAACGCCTCGCCGCGCTCGACCATTCGTCCTTCGGTGTAAAGCCGCTCCATGAGCAGCCCCTGGACGCGCGAACGAACCTCGATTTCGCGCGAACCGCGGACACGGCCGGCGTATTCCTCGGATACCGTGATGTCAGTGGCCTCGAAGGTATCGAAGACCACCGGGGGCGGAGGGGGCTCCTGCTGGTCGCTGTTGTCGGCACACGCGCCAAGGAGCAGGATCAACGCAAGGGGGAAAAAGACACGATTGGGGCGCCGGGCGCTCATTGGGAATCTCCGGAATGCAATGCAGGTCGATTAAACCCCTATTTTAACATACATCCATGAATGTATATTGAAATGCTTGCCGGGATAGCCTGGCAGTGGCGGGGACGGCTAGCGGGAATCCCGGTTTTCTTCGTTAAGGAGGTTCCTTAATACAAAAGGCCCGCAGTGCGGGCCCTTTTGGCCTTGGTTCTAAAAAGGCGGGAAGAGGAAAATCAGGAGTTGATGAACCCGAATTTTCCTTCGAAAATGGGACCGATCAATGGAATCGGCTGGCGCTTTTCGTTGATGGCATTGATCAGGCCAATCACCCACAAAACGATCAAGCCAAGGTTGACCAGCGTCATGAGCAATGCGAATGCCCCGACCATGGCAATCAGGATATTGCCGATAACGGCCAGTGCCACGGCAACGATGATCAGGCCCAGACTTTGTTCGATGTGGTAGCCGGCCATTTCCGACTTGTCATCCTTGCCCTTGTGGACAATGAACGCGATGATCCAGCCAATAATGGTGATGTAGGCGACGATTCCAATGGCTTTGTTCGACATGAAGTGTACTCTCTCGGTAGTGTTAGGCGGGGTACACTAGTCTACTGCTTGTTGACGCAGTATTGAAGCCGGACTAGTCAGCGCGCTCCAACGGTCGATAGGCGATGCTGCGCCATACCGGTAGATCCTTTCTCAGGTCGAGTAACTCGCCTGAACGCTTGGCAAAATACAAGCCCTCGGCATGGCGAATCAGGGATTCTGGCTCCGGCAGACCGTGGTGAATGACAACCTTGCCATCAAGCTTTTCGATCTTGATGCAATCAAGGCATTGCTCGATCGAGTCCTTGAGTTTGAACCCACCGTCAAAAACTGGGCGATGAACCCCTTGCGCCTCCAGCAGACGCCCTTCGGCCACGGCCTTTTCGCCGGGAATCTTCGGCTGGTCATTGCCATTGGGGGCCGAGCGTGGAATCGCAGCAAAAGACGCTGCTGCTTTCGATTGCTTGATACCTTCGAGCCGCTCGACAAGTCCGGATTCAATCATTCGGGCGAGCATATCCCAGCCCAGCTCAAGGTGAGCAAGGGGGTCTGCTCCGGAGTTATAAAGAATGACCTTTCCAACTCCGTATTCAGGCAGCCACCGCATCGAGGCGGTAAAGCCGAATCCACCACCGGTATGGCCGATGCCGTAAGTATCGGCCTCCTTGAATGAGTATGTACCCATTCCATGATAGAGATGTTCGGGAAAGACCGTATGATCTCCAAATGCTGGCTCGCGGTGAGTTGGACGGTAGATCTCATCAAGCAGTTCCGGTGCAATCAGCTGCCGACCATCGACAGTGCCCCTGTTGAGATGAAAGCGGACATAGTGCGCTGCATCGTCAAGACTAGCCCGCACTCCACCTGATGCGGTCAATGGAATGTAGTCGGGCAATTCGGTAAATAGCGGATGATGGCCGCCAGTGCATTGAGCACATTTGCCATGATGGACCGGGGTGTCGACGAAGCCCTGATCGGCTCCGATTGGATTGAGGAGGCGTTTCTGCAAATACGTCTCGAAGGGAATGCCCGCCACTTCCTGCAGGATGAAGCCGGCCAGATCTATTCCAAGATTGGAATACGCGTAACGACTACCGACGGGGAAACGCAACCAGGTTTCGGCGATACTGGCGACATGCGCATCGAAGGATGGCGATGCAGCATTGAAATTGTTACCTACAGGCGCTTCATGGGTGAAGCCGGCGGTATGCGAGAGCAGATGACGCAGGGTAATCATCTCCATTGGATTTTCCGGAAACGGCGTGTTGACCTTGAAGTCCGGCAGATAGGACTTGATCGGCACATCCAGGTCCAGTTTGCCTTCCTGTACCGCCAGCATGACGGCCACGGCCGTATAGTTCTTGGATATGGATTGGAGCGAAAAGATAGTTTCCGAAGTAATGCTTCGCTCGGAATCGTTGGGATGATGTCCGAATGTGGATTGCCACAGCACTCCGTCGCGATCAACAATGGCCACGGCTGCTCCGGGCACCTGACCATTGTCAACTGCCCGCTCGAAGTCAGCACTCACATCGGCCACGAAAGCCGAAAACCCCGTGTCATCGGATGCGCTGCACAAGCCGAATATCGGAATCGCGCCAAGAATAGCCGCTCGAAAAAGGATCAGGCAGAATTGTTGCATTGGATGTCGCTTCGAATCTGTTTATACAATTTCATCCTGCCTGGAATTTCCATGACTGTTAAGTGGAAGAAGTCATGGTTGATCTAACCTGAGCTCATGGTAGTGGCGCCCATGGTCTGGCAGGCTACTGCTTGTCGACGCAGTATTGAAGCCGAATGGGGTAATCTTGTATGGTTGTGTAGAGGAATGCGTCTTTTTCTGAGGCTTGGGAGTTCAAATGCCTGAAATTCCGGCAGGTTTTACCGATCCGGACTTGGCTCAGGATCCGGCATTGCTGCGATCCCTCCTCGGGATTTCGGATCTACTGGTAGTGGTACTCGATACCGAGGGCCGAATCAGACTGTTCAACCGTGCCTGTGAAAAGGTGACCGGATTTTCCTCAGCAGAAATCGTTGGCCAGTCAATCTGGACGACCCTGATTCCCGACGATGAGCAGCCCGCGGTACAGGAAATCGCCACAAGGCTGCAAACCGGAGAGGCAGACAATCAGTTCACCAATCACTGGCTGACGCGAGATGGTGACAGGCGCCTGATTCACTGGCGCAATGCAGCTCTCGTGGATAAGGATGGCAAAGCGCGCCATCTCGTGGGCACCGGCATCGATATCACTGAACTGGACCGGACCAGCAAGGCGCTGGCCGGACACCAGGTACAGTTGCATGCATTGTTCAATGCCTTGCCGGCCCTGGTCGCCGAAGTTGATTCGGATTACCGCATCCGCTTCGCCAATCAGGGATACCGGGACTGGTTCGGGCTGGATCCGGAAGCCCAGATTGGCCAGCCTCTGGCCAAGGTGATCGGTGAGCGTGCATTTGCCACGCTCCAGCCTCGATTCGCCCAGGCGATGGCCGGCGAGATTGCCGTGTACCACGGTGAGGTGCCATACACACTTGGTGGTAAACGCTTCATTCATGGCACCTATGTGCCGAGCCGTAACGACGATGGAGTAGTCGATGGCTACTACATCCTTTCAGTCGATATGACCGAGCAGCATCGACTGCGCGAGGCGCTCGAAGAGGAAACACGGCGCTTCCGGACAATAGTCGATAATGCCATTGTCGGTGTCGTGACCTTTGACGAGAGCGGCGTCGTCCAGGACTTCAATCCGGCCGCCGAGAAAATTTTCGGTTACCGGGCTGATGAATTGATTGGTCGCAATGTGGCTAAATTGTTACCCGAGGCGCTGGCCGGCAGTCATGACGACTTCATCCGTGACTACATTGAAACCGGCAAGAAAAAAATTATTGGAAGAGGGCGGGAGGTGGTTGGCCGGCATCGCGATGGTCGTCCCCTGGACTTGCAGCTGGCCGTGGCGGAGTTCATTGATGGCAGACGTTTCTTTGTCGGATTCATTCACGATATCAGCCAGCGCAAACAGGCCGAGCGCGAAGCTCGGGAACACCTGGCCGAGCTCGCCCATCTCACCCGTGTCAATGCACTGAACGAGGTGACTTCGGGTCTGGCCCATGAGATCAGCCAGCCGTTGATGGCGATCTCCACCCTGGCCGAGGCGGGTCGGATGATGCTCGACAAGCCGGAAGTCGATGTGGATACGATTCTGCCCGTATTCACGCAGATTGCTCGACAGGGCCAGCGCGCCGGTGAGATCATCGGGCAATTGCGTGCATTCCTGCGCAAGGATCAAAGCGACCAGCTCGAGGCGCATGAGCCCGAACAATTGATCAGAAACGTGCTGGCCCTGCTCAATCATGAGCTGGTATCCGCCAGGGTAAAGGTGCGGCTGGACATTGACGATACCCCGATCTGCTGCGTGGCTAATCGGGTGCAAATCGAGCAGGTGGTATTCAACCTGATCAAGAACGCCATCGACGCCATGCGCTCGGTCGATGGTGATCGCACTCTGAAGGTTAGCTGTTCACACAGTGATGAAGATGGTCTGTGCAGTTTCGTGATTGCAGACTCGGGTCCTGGTATTCCCGAAGTGGACATGGAACGGCTATTCCACCCCTTTTACACAACCAAGGAGCAGGGATTGGGGCAGGGGCTTTCGATCTGCCGGTCGATCATTGATCGCCACGGCGGTTCCATTCGTGCGCATAATCATCGTCGAGGCGGCGCCGTTTTCGAGTTCACCGTGCCCGCAGGGCCTACCGACTGATGGCCGCCGGGACAAACGTTTCCGGAACGGTGGTCATCGTCGATGATGATCCGGAGGTCAGTGAAGCCCTGGTGACTCTGATGCGGACCGCCGGCCACGAAACCCGTGTTTTCAGCAGCGGTGAAGAATTGCTCGAGTCGTCTGCTCCGGACGGTGCAGCCTGCTTGCTCCTGGACCTGCAGCTACCGGGTATTGACGGCATGGAGATTCAGCAATGCCTGCTGGACAGGGATTGGAATCTGCCGGTGCTGATTCTGACCGGACACTCCAGTGTGCCCTCGGCGGTGACCGCACTCAAACGGGGCGCCTTCGACTATGTCGAGAAGAGCAGTCTTGATGCGGGCAGGCTCTTGGCACAAGTCACAGCAGCGATCAATGAGCACCGATCAAGGTTGTCCCATCAGGCCGCTTTCAGGACGCTTGATGAAAGCATCGCGACACTGACTCCGCGTGAGGGGGAGGTCGCCCTGTTGGCCGCGGATGGAAAGACCAACAAGACGATCGGACTGACTCTGGGCATCAGTGAGCGTACCGTGGAGGTACACAGAGGTCGGGCAATGAACAAGCTTGGCCTGCGAACGGTCGCTGA
>SL_3KL_010_SEDDRAFT_10000158_pt1 | contig 47131 bp, 39 predicted proteins | sample SodLakKL_010_SED_2_FD_10381 | JGI IMG/M metagenome (IMG submission 10381)
GACTGGCCCGGCTATTCCAATACAATTTTTGGCTGGCAATTGCTGCAACCATGATTGGAGTGGCGGTTGTATCCGCATTTATCAACAACACCCCGGTTGTGGCCATTTTCATCCCCATTTTGGCAGGAGCAGCAGCCAAGTCCGGCAACAACCTGGGCAAGATGCTCATACCACTCTCTTTTGCCTCCATGTTTGGGGGGCTGTGTACACTTATTGGCACTTCAACCAATATATTGGTGAGCGGAATAGCCGCTGATCATGGGCTGGAACCCTTTGGCATGTTTGAAATGTCAAAGTTGGGTTTGATATTTTTTGGAGCGGGAATCATATATATGCTCGCAATCGGGATCAGGTTAATTCCCAAAAGAGAAACCAGCCAGGGGCTGGTACAAAAATTTGGGATGGGTGATTATCTGACCGAGATTGTTCTTTTGGAAAATGCACCATCCATTGGAAAAAAAATTGATGAAAGCCCATTAAAGCGAAAGCTTGACATCGACATCCTGGAAATAAACAGGCAAGGTCAAAGGTTTTTTATGCCCAGTCATCAGATGGTTCTGGAAAAAGGTGACATCCTTAAAGTACGTTGCAACCTTGAAAAAATTAACGAACTGAAGGACAGACAGGGGATTGTATTAAAGTCGGACGCCAAATTCCAGGACAAAGACATGGAAAGCGACAAAGTGGTTTTGGTGGAGGCTGTAATTGCACCCAACAGTGAGTTTGAGGGACGCACTGTAAAAGAGATTTCCTTCAGACAGAAATACGGTGCCACGGTACTGGCCATAAGACACCGCGGTGAGATTATGCGCGAGAAGGTTGCCAATACAGTGTTACGCTCAGGAGACACCTTACTCATAGAGGCCCAAAAGGATAAACTGGATTTTCTCAGACAACTTCAATTGCATGGACGAAACACATTCCTTATTGTATCGGAAGTGGGTTTACAAAAGTTCAAGAAAGATAAAATTTTGCTTGTGGCGACAGCCATTGTTGGGATAATAACTATGGCGGCTTTAAACATTCTACCCATCATGGTTGCTGCACTGATAGGTTGCATTTTTTTGATTATCACCGGCTGTATAAGTATGGAAGAAGCCTACAGAGCCATTGACTGGAAAGTGATATTTTTACTGGCTGGGGCTATGAGCCTGGGCATTGCCATGGACAACAGTGGAGCTGCAGTATTACTCTCAGGTTTTCTCATTGAAATAGCCGGATCGCTGGGGCCGACAGCCGTGGTTTCCATATTATACCTTATCACTGTAATTCTCACCAGCATGATGAGTAATAATGCCAGTGCTGTATTACTGGCCCCTATCGCCATTGCTGCTGCTATAGCAATGGGCTTCGATGCGCGTCCGTTTTTAATGGCCATTACTTTTGCAGCTTCATCCAGCTTTATGACCCCCGTGGGATATCAAACCAACACGATGATTTTTGGTGCAGGAAACTATAAATTCATGGATTTTGTAAAGGTAGGTGTCCCCCTGAATATTTTATTTTGGATAATTGCTACTTTTTTAATTCCTGTTTTTTTCCCTTTTTAGACTGAGCCTGATAACATATGAGCAAATTCAAATCTTATTATAACATTTTACTGGATGCCTTAAACTATCCCGTATTTCAACTTGGAGAAAGTGATTTAACTGTCGCTCTTTTCCTTTACCTGATTATCTCAGTGGGTTTACTTTTTTACCTATCTGCCCGATTAAAAAGCATTCTTCAAAACCGCATCTTGTTAAGGTTAAGATACAATGCCGAGCCCGGGGTCAGGCAGGCCATTAGCACCATTTTTCGGTATATTGTGGTAGTCTTTGGCTTGATTATTATTATACAAAGTGCCGGCCTGGATCTCAATTTCCTCACCATACTTGCCGGAGCCCTGGGTGTTGGTATTGGTTTTGGTTTGCAAAATATTACTAACAACTTTGTCAGTGGCATTGTAATTTTGTTTGAGCGGCCCATTAAAATGGGCGATCGCATAGAACTTTCCAACTCTGCCGGAGAAACAATCAACGGTGGTGTGATCAACATTTCAGCCAGGGCAACCACCGTACTTACCAATGACAATATTGCTATCATTGTTTCAAGATCCAACCTCATCACCTCCAGTGTTATCAACTGGAGCTATAACGACAGACGGGTAAGGTTTAACTTTCCCGTAGGGGTTCATTTCAAAGAAGATCCGCTGTAGTAAAAGAGTTGCTGCTCCAGGTAGCCCTTGAAAATGAAGGGGTGTTAAAATCTCCACCTCCCGATGTATTGTTTGACAAGTTTGATGACAGCTCACTGAATTTTAACCTTAGAGTTTGGACCACCTGCTACATACAAAAACCCGGAGTGCTAAAAAGCCAGATAAATTATGCCATACATAAAAAGTTTAAGGAGAACAACATCGAAATACCTTTCCCCCAGCGAGATTTGCACCTCAAAACGGGCTTCCCTCTTTCCCTTAAATCAGATGTCAACACCCCCCACGGATAAAGTTTAGATGCAAGTCGATTTATTTAGTTTATTATCATGAAAAACATATTTACAACTCCACAAAACTACTTTTTAGAAAAGCCTCGACATCTGGATAACCCCCATGGGTGGATTATGCACACTCCTTTTGCTTTTTACCTGGTTGAAACCCTGAAGCCTTCGATTATTACCGAACTGGGCACTTACAGTGGTAATTCGTACTTTGCCTTTTGCCAGGCGGTGAAAGATTTGGGGTTGCAAAGTAAGTGCTATGCTGCAGACACCTGGCAGGGTGATATTCATGTGGGAAGTTACAGTGAAAAAGTGTTTGAAAGAGTAAACAATATCAACAACCGCGAATTTAGTCATTTCTCTCATCTGTTGAGAATGGACTTTGACAAAGCCTTATCATTATTTAAAGACCAAAGCATCGACTTACTTCACATTGATGGCACACACACCTACCCGGCAGTAAAACATGACTTTGAAAGCTGGCTACCCAAGATGAGCTCACAGGGCATTATTTTACTTCACGACACTTGCGTAAAAGACAAGGGATTTGGTGTGTGGAAGTTTCTTGAGCAAATCAAACCACTTTATCCTGTGCTTGAATTTAATTTCAGCGAAGGGCTCGCCTTAGTATGCACGGGGATAGAAATCCACCCGGACATCCTGACACTAATGGAAAATGCCAAACAAAAGCCTGCCATCCTCAAAATATTTGAAAGGTTGGGAGAAAATATTTTGCATACTCACGAAAGGGATGTTATCAAGACAAAACTAAAGAGCTTTCAAGAAACCAAATCATCCCTTAACAAACAGCTTCTGGAAAAGAAGAAAGTAATAAAACAGCTTAAGAAACAACTTAAAGTGGCCAGGCAAAAAAGCAAATAGAAATCTGTCAACCTTCGTTTTTTACATTGCTTCCCTTGGCATCACATTCAACCCTTCGGAGTTATAAGTACCATATTCTCCATCTCCCCTATCATAAATAAAGAAAGCCTGCAAATCGTCCCTATTATTCACAAACTGCTTTGACTTTTCCAATCCCATTACCATAAATGCGGTGGCAAAAGCATCTGCCGTCATGCAGTCGGGAGCCAAAACAGAAACGCTTAACAAATTATGATCAACGGGCCAGCCTGTCTCCGGATCGATGGTATGAGAAAAACGCTGACCATCCTGCTCATAATACTGCCGGTAACTACCGCTGGTAGCCAGCCCCTGGTCTTCAATTTCAACCATAAATGCCCACTCCTGCTCATCATACATATCGCTGGCAGGTTTTTCCAGGCCAATGCGCCAGGAAGTTCCATCTGGCTTTACACCTTTGGCTACCAGGTCACCTCCCAGCTCAACCAAATAAGATTCAATCCCTCTTGACTCCAGGAACTCTCCGGCCAAATCAGCTCCATAACCTTTAGCAATCGCATTGAAGTCAAATTGCAATCCTTCCATTGTTTTAAGAACCCGGTCACCATCCAAGGATACTTTCTCGTAGCCCACCAAACTTTTCAGGCTGTCAACAAGGCCAGGAGTCATCTCTGACCGCTCTTCAACACCAAAGCCCCAGGCATTCACAAGAGGTGATACGGTAGGATCAAATGCGCCATGCGTCTCTTCGGCTATCTCAAGACTTCTTTTCAAAACAGTTTGAAAATAGGCATCAGCGCGGTTGGTTTCATTGCGATTAATACGGGAAATAGTAGAAGTGGCATCATAATAAGACAAAGAGCTGTTGATATCTGCAAACAAACTATCAAGAGAAGCCTGGTAATCATTCCCTTCCTCACAGAAGTAGGAAATGGAATAGTAAGTACCAAAAACCAAGCCCCTGAAGTTTACAAATTCAAGTTGGTTATCAACACTTCTGCAAGAACTTAACAGCATCAAAACACTTAAGAGGACAATCAGGTATTTTTTCATATTGGCAAAATTTTTATAATAAAACAGATAGCTAGCAAGGTATCTTCCCCATTAAAAGCAATTGAGACAATAATCCTTTCGGGTAGGGTTACTCTTTGTTTCCCATGTGCAAAGGTTCGGTGTGAATGGATATATGCGTTTCCTGGCCATAAGCATCTCTCAACGTTTTCTCAAGATCCACGGTAATCTGGTGAGCATCTTCAATATTAAGTTCATTAAGCACCCGTATATGAATATCAATGGCAATATTACTACCTATTTTCCGGGTTTTAAGGTCATGTGGGTCGTGCACTCCATCAACCCCGGAGGCAATTTCAAGTATCTCATTTTCATATTCTTTGGGTAATGAAGTTTCAATAAGTTCCATAAGGGTCGCCCTGGAAATACTAAAAGCCACTTTAAAAATAAAGAAAGAAACAATAACAGCAGCCAGGGGATCGAGAATAACCCAACTTTTTCCTAAAAAAATGGCTCCTCCAATCCCCAGCAGTGTACCCAAAGAGGAATAAACGTCACTTCTGTGATGCCATGCATTTGCAGCTAAAACCTGGCTACCGGTTTTCTTTCCGGCAACAAGGGTATACCTGAACAAAAACTCCTTGATTACCACAGAGCCAATGGCTGCATAAAAGGCTGCCATACCGGGTGTAGCAAGTTCTGCACCTTGCGAAAAGTTATATATTTTCATCACCCCCTGGTAAAACAGTCCCGCTCCCACCAAAATCAATACAATACCCACAAAAGAAGTCGCCAGGGTTTCTACTTTGCCATGCCCGTATTTATGGTTATGATCTTTGGGCCGTGCGGCAACCGAAAACCCGGCCAGCACAACCAGGTCCGTAGCTATATCGCTCACCGAATGCACCCCATCAGCCACCATTGCCGAACTTTTGGCCAAAACACCAGTACCCAGTTTAATGATGGTTAACAAAACATTTGCCACAAAGCCCAACCATATGACTTTTTGGGCATAACTTTTCAATTCTTTTGACATGTTGAAAAGGCTAAAAATAAAAAAGCCCTGAAAAAAATCAGGGCTGCAAAGTTAACCACCAAAATCGTCTAAGTCAATATTTTCTTCGGGAACTCCTAAATTGTCAAGCATGCTCAACACAGAGTCATTCATGATAGGCGGTCCGCATAGGTAATATTCAACTTCCTCTGGCTCTTCATGCTTATTCAGATAATTATCGAGTACTACCTGGTGGATAAACCCGGTATACCCGTCCCAGTTGTCTTCGGGAAGGGGCTCTGAAAGAGCAATATTGAATTTGAAGTTGGGGAATTCTTTTTCAATTTTTCTAAAATCCTCTTCGTAAAAAACTTCTCTTTTGGAGCGGGCTCCGTACCAATAGGAAACTTTACGGTCGGTTTTCAGGGTGTGGAACAAATGAAAGATATGCGATCGCAGGGGTGCCATTCCTGCTCCTCCACCAATATAAACCATTTCCCTGTCTGTGTTTTTTATGAAAAATTCGCCATACGGGCCCGATACTGTTACCTTATCACCAGGTTTGCGTGAGAAAACATATGAGGAGCAAATACCAGGGTTAACTTTCATAAACTGGTTTTTCTCCTTATCCCACGGTGGGGTAGCAATACGAATATTCAGTTTCACGATATTCCCTTCGGCAGGGTGGTTGGCCATGGAGTAAGCCCGGAAAATCGGTTCGGAGTTACGCATTTTTAAATCCCACATATTCAATTTGTCCCAGTCTTCACGAAACTTATCTTCCACTTCTATATCTTTTCCAAAATCGACTTCCACCGGGGGTACATCAATTTGGATATAACCACCTGACTGAAAATCAAGATCCTCACCTTCAGGTAATTTAACAACAAACTCCTTAATGAATGTGGCCACATTTTTATTGGAAACGACCTCACACTCCCATTTCTTGATACCAAATATTTCTTTGGGGACCTGAATTTTAAGATTATCCTTAACTTTTACCTGGCAGGCCAGCCTCCATTTGTTTTGCACCTCTTTCCTGGTAAAATATCCAATTTCTGTGGGCAAAATATCACCTGCCCCATCAAGGACCTGGCATTTACATACGGCGCAGGTTCCCCCACCACCACATGCGCTGGGCAAATATATACCCTGCTCTGAGAGTGTATTCAGGAGAGTACCTCCGGAATTCACTTCCATCTCTTTATCATCGTTGATGGTAATTTTTACAGGCCCGCTGGGAATAAGCTTATGCCGTGCATAAAGCAAAACACCTACCAACATGAGCATAACGAAAAAAAACATTACAACGCTCAAGGTAATTACCCATAAACTACTGGTTTCTAACAATATCATGGTCTATTAATTTCTATTGGTTGATAAATTACAATTCAATTCCCATAAAACTCATAAAGGCAATACCCATGAGTCCGGTAATAATGTAAGTGATTCCCAGCCCTCTCAGTGGGGCAGGCACATTGGAGTAGCGAATTTTTTCACGAATAGCGGCAATACCAACAATGGCCAGGAAAAAGCCAGCTCCGCTTCCCAGTCCGAAAGAAATAGCCTCGGTAATGTTGGCATAGTTCCTCTCTTGCATAAACAGGGAGCCACCAAGGATAGCACAGTTTACAGCTATAAGTGGCAAGAATATTCCCAGTGAGCTGTAAAGGGTTGGGCTGAGCTTTTCTATAAGCATCTCTACCAATTGAACCATGGCCGCAATGATGGCAATAAACATGATAAATGTGAGAAAGCTAAGGTCTACAGCAGCAAACTGTGGTCCCAACCAGGACAGAGCGCCCCTGCTAAGAATAAAGTTTTCAAGCAGATAATTAACAGGAACAGTAAATCCAAGCACAAAAATTACTGCTGCACCCAATCCAACGGATGTGGTTACGGTACGAGATACAGCAAGGTAAGAACACATGCCTAAAAAGTAGGCAAAAACCATATTATCGATAAAAATGGCCCGGACAAATATGCTAAATAAATCTTCCATTTTTCTTTGTTTAAACGTTTATTAATTTACTTGCTTTATCAACCTAACTGACATCAACAAGAGATCGGTCACGGTGTCGATGAACCCATATTATAATACCCACAGTAATAAGTGCCATTGGAGGCAAAATCATCAAACCATTATCCTCATACCCTATCTGGTAGATGAAGTTGGGTATAACCTGGTATCCCATCAGGGTACCCGAGCCTAATAACTCACGAATAGCAGCCAATAACAACAAGATAGAACCATAACCAGCGGCATTACCTATCCCATCCAGGAATGAGGGCCATACCTTATTGCTAAGGGCAAAAGCTTCCAGCCTGCCCATAATGATACAGTTGGTAATAATCAACCCTACAAACACTGATAGTTGCCGGCTTACATCATAAAGAAATGCTTTAAGAATCTGGTCCACAAGTACAACAAGGGAAGCAATAACAGTCAACTGCACAATAATGCGAATTCGTGGTGGTATTCCATGTCGCAGCAATGAAATAATTACATTGGCCGATCCCATAACAGCCACAACCGAAATCGCCATTACCAACGATGCTTCTAGTTGTACCGTGATAGCCAGTACAGAACAAATACCAAGAACCTGCACGGTAATGGGGTTTTCTTTACCAATGGGCTCAGTTAGCAACTTCCTGTTTTTGGGAGAAAACAGGGTTTCTTTGGGTGCTGTATTTTTCTCGCTCATAGTATTGTTTTCTGTTTTTCAAAATAAGGTAAATAAACTTTAAGGCCATTGCGCAACATATCTGTAACCCCGTTGGAAGTGATGGTTCCTCCACTAATGGCATCAACAGCATGCGGATCATCGTCAGGAGCTCCCCCTTTTACAACTGTAACAGGCTTGAAACCTCCCTCTTCATCGAAGATTTTTTTACCCATAAACTGGTTCTCAAATGGAGGGTCAGCAATTTCAGCACCTAGGCCGGGGGTTTCGCTGGCATGATCAAAGTTTGCACCGGCAATGGTGACCAAATCCTCGTAAAAGCTAAGGTAGCCCCATATGGCCCCCCACAATCCATTTCCTCTGATGGGAACAATGTAAAAGAGCTCATCATCCACATCAGCAATAAACAGGGGTAGCTGCCTTTCTTCCAAAGGTTTGCGATTCTCATCCTGTAAGTCTACCTCAAAAGCATCACCATCAATTTCTTCGCCTTGATAGTTAAGCACTTTGGTCTCTTTGATATACTCTTCAAAAAGCTCGATGGCCTCATTACGGTGAGCTTCAATACCGATGGTAGACAATATATTTTGCATTTTTTCTATACGCATGTTTCTGTCCTGCAATGGTCGGAGCAATGTGGCTGCTGAAGATAGCACCAGTGCAACCACAACTACCATCACAGAGGCGTACATAAAGACATATCGGTTACTCATTGTATAGTTTCTTTAAAGGTTTCTTAAGCCTGTGTTTGTAAACGAATCTTTTCAATGCGTTTTTGGCGTTTTTTAGATTGGGCCTCAACAACATAATAGTCAATAAGGGGTGAAAATACATTCATGAAAAGGATGGCCAGCATCATACCCTCGGGGTAGGCTGGGTTAAGTACCCTGATCAATACTGTTAGAATGCCTATCATAGCCCCGTATATGTATTTTCCAATCCCCGTTTGTGATGCAGACACGGGATCGGTAGCCATGTAAACAGCACCAAAGGCAAAACCTCCCATAATCAAGTGCTTATAAGCGGGTAATGCCATGAATTCATTGACGGCCAATAGGTTGAGCATCAAGCCCATAAACAAACCGCCCAAAAAAACCGAAGCCATAATTCGGAAACTTCCTACACCAGTTGCCACCAAAACGATGGCTCCAAGCAGTATGGCAAAAGTAGAAGTTTCACCGATAGAACCTGGGATAAACCCAAAGAACATATCAAAATCAGAAGGCATCGTACCTTCACCTATCGCCATTACAGCCAGTGCAGTGGCACCAGAGAAGCCATCTACAAGTTGTTGCCCATCTTCGAGCCCGGTGTATATCCAAACCTCGCCCGAAAGGTAGGACGGATAAGCAAAAAACAAAAAGGCCCTTGCCAGCAAGGCCGGGTTGAGAATGTTCATGCCGGTTCCGCCAAAGACTTCTTTACCGATAATAACGGCAAATATGGTAGCCACAGCCACCATCCAAAGAGGGGTAGTAACGGGAATCACCAAAGGTATCAGCATCCCTGACACCAGGAACCCTTCATTTACCTCGTGATTACGGGTAGAGGCAAAAATAAACTCCACCGCCAGCCCCGAAACATAGCTTACTATAATTATAGGCAACACTTTGATCAAACCAAAAACAACCTGATCCATAAATGTTGCTTCCTCTCCTGTGGCCTGAAAATGCTGAAAACCTACATTCCAGATTCCAAATAAAAGAGGGGGAATAAGGGCAATGATCACATGCACCATAGTACGTTTCATATCTATGGCATCGCGTATATGTGTGCCGCTTCGGGTTACATCGCCCTTCACATACAAAAAGGTTTCGAATGCTTCAAAAGTGCGATGCAACTTTTCGAAACGTCCACCTTTCTCAAAATGGGGCTTTACTTTTTCTACTAAATTAATTAACGCCTTCAATGTTATATCATTTTTGGTTTAATAAAAAGTAAATTGTAAAAGTTTCTTATTGTCGTATGGATTTATTTATGCAAATTCTTTTCTGATAGTGTCTAACCCTTCCATTATCCAGTCCTGGAAATCTATTTTGGATGGACATACATATTCACAAAGGGCAAAATCTTCGGGAGCCACTTCGTAAATACCAAGCTTTTCCATCATATCAATGTCATTGATCATAATTGATTTAACCAATTGCATGGGCATGATTTCCATGGGCAGAACCTTTTCATAGAGTCCGGTAATTACAAAGGGGCGTTCCCCACTGCGAATATTTGTATTGAGTCGATACTTCTTCCAGGGCATCAGGAAAGCGGGGAATGTTCTGGAAACACTAAACTTGTCTAAATTGGGGGTAATCCAACCGAAGATTTCAGGCTTATCGCCTTCAGGAATAATGGAAATTTGATCATGGTAATACCGGATATATCCTTCGGGCTCTATATGCATCCCGGTAAGTACATTACCGCTGATGATACGCGTATTTAAACCTTCTTCCTTGCGGATGTTTTGTAAAATAACATCTGAAACCTTTGCCCCTGATGTAACCCTGTAGTAACGGGGGTTGAGCACTTCCGAACCGGTGAGGGCAACAATTTTGGTTGCGTCGTAGATACCCCTTTCAAACAAACGACCAATGGTTATCACATGCTGAACACCCAAATACCAGGCAATATCATCCTTATCGGCAATGGGATCCACATGGTGAATATGAATCCCTACATTTCCGGCGGGATGAGGTCCTTTAAAGGTGTTTACCCGGACACCTTCAGCCTGTAAAAATCCTTTACTGGTGGTGTTTTCTGCATGAACACCCAGGTGAATTTTGCCATCAGTAAGTTTTTTGAGTGCATTCAGCCCTACCTGAAATTCTTTTTCCTGACCATTAATAATAAAATCAAGATCAGGACCAAGAGGGGCGCTGTCAAAAGCAGAAATAAAAATGGCTTTGGGTACATCATTCGGGTTGGCAATAACGGAATAGGGCCTTTGCCTGATAGATGGCCACAATCCACTCTTCAGTAACTTTTCGATAACTTGTTCCCGCGAAAGATCTTTGGGATCAGCTGCTCCAAAATCTACATACTCATCTTCCTGGTCGGCTTCTATGACTATACGCAGAATGCGGCGCTTTTCGCCTCGTACCAGATCAGAAAAAGTTCCGCTCACGGGAGAGGTAAATACAATTTTTTCATTATATTTATCGAAAAACAAGGGTGTGCCAGCTTTTACCTTTTCCCCTTCTTTCAATAGCATTTTAGGTGTTAACGAATGAAAATCAGGAGGACATAAGCTGTAAGTGGCAGATCGAGGAGCTGTATTAAGAATTTTTTCAGCTTCACCTTGCATGGGGATATCTAATCCCTTTTTGATCTTAATTGGCTTTGACATCTTTTTCGTTCTTATTTTGGACCATGTTTTAAAGGCAAATTTATAGATAATTTTAATTCTTTGAAATATTTTTGCCCAAACTAATTTATTAATACAAAAATATATTTATATAACTCACTATGTTTCTAACCCTATTTTACTTTCAGTGATGCAAAAAAAAACAAACAAAATCAATACAATTAAAGCATTTAGACTCATGAATGCTTTTTTAATTCTGTATATGATTACCATTCCATCAAACACCTCACAGGCTAATAATGGAAATTTTTCTGTAATTGAAAATATCAAAAAAGAAATCAATGCAGTTAGCCAAAACACCCCGCCAGACAATGATTACTATCAAAGTGACTTTGAGAGAACCGGCAGTTACATATACCGCAACAACGTAAAATCTGTTTTGTTTAATCGAAAAGGATGGGGTTTTTCACCCCCCATAATTGATTTAAATTCTTCAGAAAAACTGGTTTTACGTTTCGATGATCTGGATGCAGATTATAAGAACTATGCCTACACCATTATACACTGTGATGCACACTGGCAACCTTCTGACCTTATGGAATATGAATATATAGAAGGGTTTTACGAGGACAGAATCAGCAATTATGCTTTTTCCCGGAACACCCGAAAATCATTCACACATTACTGGCTGGAGTTTCCCAATGCCAATATGCAACCCAAATTATCAGGCAATTATTTGCTGAAAGTTTTCATTGATGGCAGCCCTGATGAAGTCATATTCACACGCAGGTTTATGGTTTTTGAACAAAAAGTAAATATTTCTGCTACCGTAAATCAAGCAACTGACCTATATTTCCGCGACATAAAACAAGAAATTGATTTTACCATCAATACATCAGGGTACGCCATTTCTAACCCCTACCGTGATCTCAGGGTACTCATCCGGCAAAATGGCCGCTGGGACAATGCCATTTATGGCCTACAACCCAGGCTGGTACAGGGTAATGAGCTTATCTATGACTATGAAGACGGAAATCTATTTCACGGAGGAAATGAGTTCAGAAACTTTGACACCAAGAGCCTGAGATACAGAAGTCTTAATGTAGCAGAAATAAACTCAATACCCAACGCTTGGGAAGTTATTTTATCACCGGATAAAGAACGTCGGTTTATGAGTTACACCTCACAAAATGACATCAATGGAAAATTTTTAATCAAAACGGAAGATTACCCGGACGATATGCTGGAGAGTGATTATGCATGGGTGCACTTCACGCTTGCCCAAAACCAACCCCTTACCGATGGAAATGTATATGTAATGGGAGAGCTGACAGATTGGAACTTCTCACAAAAAAACAGGATGAAATATAACTACAGGGACTCACAATACGAACTCAAACTCCTTCTCAAACAAGGCTTTTACGATTACCAGTATGTGTACCTGGAGGATGGTAAAGATGTGGCAGATGTATCCCGTTTTGAGGGAAGCCACTCCATTGCAGAAAACGATTATACCATCTATGTATACCACAGAAAACCGGGCAATGTGCACGACAGCCTGGTGGGCGTTCAATACATCAATTCGGGTATAGATTAACCCCCGGTCATCAGGTGAATAACAGCTACATTGTCGCCATCTTTGATTTCGGTAGTTTCGTAATCATCTTTTTTGATGGTCTTATCATTGACCTTGATCAGCAACATCTTATAGGTGAAATTCTTCAATTCAAGCAATTGACTGACAGTAAGTTTGTCAGCTCCTTCAATGGTTTCAGGGCGATTGTTGAGTTGAATTTTCATATTTCGTAAATTTTGCTATTTGTTTTACATTCATTTCCAATGGATCGACTTCCCCCTGTTGAGCATTCTTCCTGCAACTATCTTAATTTCTTCACCCAAAACTGTAGCTTTTTAGCAGTTTCCTTCTCTTTATCAATATCCTTCCAGCCCATGCTGGTGTACATTCCTGACTGCGGCTGGTACCCAAGGTTTCTCCAGAAAGGCTCCAGGGATCGGTAATTGTCAGGTTTCAAGGGGTGCTCAGATGGTCTGTTCAGCGCACAAAAGCAAGAATAATGTATTTCCGGATTCCTTAAAGCTTCTTTTTCCCTGTACTGAAAAAACAGTCTTCCAAAACCTTTGCCACGGTAAGTCTTTTCAAGCAACGATTCACCAAAATAAAAATATTCATCCACATTAAGGCCACCTTCCCTGAAAGGTTTTTGAATTTCAGGAATTTCTTCACGCAGGGGAATGCAGGTTGTAGCCCCAATGACGGCATCACTGCTGTTAAAAACCAAAAACACCACCGAGTCTTGCGCTTCAAAATAGCGACTTAAGTACGTCTTCTCATATTCAACCGAACCATCATACAAATAGGGATAGTCTCTGAATATCCGCATACGAAGGTCGGCCAGCTCATCCACATACTTTTGGGCTTGTTCACTTCTGAATGCTTTTACTTCAATTGCCATACAAATAGTAAAAATAAAAGATTATATGTGTTATACGTGTCAAAGCACAAAGCATCACAAAAATTTTCTTGCTTCAGTTTTTACAAAATCAAGTGCTTTGCGTGTGGCAGATTTTTCCACACTCATCTCAAGCATTTTTTTACTCAAATCGGTACTTGTAGCATCCTCCTGAAGTTTTCCAGCCGATGTATTTATCTGCCTGAGCATTTCTTCTTTGGCTGCTTTCACTTTTTCCCATGCCTCCAGGGAAACGTACAACTGCTGCGAAAGATTGTGATCGTATTCATCACGAATTGTTTGCACCAACAACTTTTGATAGTTTTTGAGAGACATGTCGGGCTTTTGTACGCGCATCACCAGGTTGCCCGGAGAAATCCTTTCCAGTAAAAGCACAATTCTTTCATAGGCCTGTAAGCGCACAGGCATGGATAGTTTTTGTTTTTCTTCCAGCAACCTCATCCGGCGGTTTTGGGTTTCCTGGTTAAAAAACTCTTTCAAAATATACCAAGCTGTAAAAAATACAACCACAGCCGGCAGTATGTAGCGAATAGAAAGCAGCAAATCTGTCATCATGTCTTTTTATATTTATTTTCTTTAAAGATATTGTTAGCATCTGAGCTAAACTACAAATATAAGTATATTCAGAAAAAACTTGATTTTCCATTTTGGGAAATCAGGCCACTTTATTTAAATGAGAAAGTAAAAATTCCAATCAATTTTCGAAAAACACATAACCCTAAACCAATTGCCACATTTACAGGAATGCAACCGTATAAAAACGCAATTAGTTATCCTCACATGCTTTAATTTCTTATTTTTGCCCATTCAGGAAAGGAAATAAACAGCTATTGAAACAACACAATGGTTCACTTAATAAATCCCAAAACATTATGATACCTTTATCTGACAGAATCAATCAACTTGCAGAATCGGAAACCCTTGCCATGACACGTAAAAGCCGGGAGCTTAAAGCTCAGGGCCATGATGTGATCAACCTGAGCATCGGGGAACCCGATTTTTTCACACCCAATAACATCAAGGATGCGGCCAAAAAGGCCATCGACGAAAATTTCACCTTTTACCCTCCGGTAAACGGCTATGCAGAGGTCCGTCAAGCCATCAGCAAAAAACTCAAAAGGGATAATAACCTGGAGTATAGCCCCGAGCAGATAGTTATCAGTACCGGGGCTAAGCACTCCATTATGAACGCATTACTTTGCCTGGTAAACCCACAGGATGAGGTGGTCATCCCCACCCCATACTGGGTAAGCTATGCACATATGGTCACTTTCGCCCAGGGCAAACATGTTTATGTTGAAACCAGTATTGAAAATGATTTTAAAATTACCCCGCAGCAACTGAAGAAAGCAATTACAGCCAACACCAAGCTGTTTATGTTTTCCAGCCCCTGCAACCCAAGTGGTTCAGTGTACACCAAAGATGAGCTGAAAGCCCTGGCTGAAGTTTTCGAAAAACATCCCCATGTGTATATTATTTCCGATGAAATTTATGAGTTGATCAACTTCAACAAAAACCATGAAAGCATTGCACAGTTTGAATCCATCAAAGACCGGGTGATTTTGATCAACGGCATATCCAAAGGTTTTGCTATGACAGGCTGGCGCCTGGGATATATGGCAGCCCACCCTGAGCTTGCAAAAGCATCCAACAAACTGCAGGGTCAGTTCACCTCTGCTGCCTGCTCCATTGCCCAAAAAGCAGCCGAAGAAGCAATGGAAACCCTCCCACAAACAACCTGGCATATGCTTGACAAGTTCAAGGAAAGACGTGATCTGGTACTCAACCTGGTGAAAGACCTTCCTGGCTTTAAAACCAATGTACCCCAGGGAGCTTTCTACATCTTTCCCGACATAAGCAGTTATTTTGGCAAAAGCAATGGTAGTCAGACCATTAACAACGCCAACGACTTTTGTATGTACATCCTAAACAAAGTACATGTGGCATTAGTACCAGGCAGTGCTTTTGGTTCACCCAACTATATCCGCCTCTCGTACGCCACTTCCAATGAATTGCTCATCGAAGCAGTAGATAGAATCAAATCAGCCCTGGTAGCGTTGAAATAACTTTTTTACGATGGAAACGCAAGACATTATAAAACTTTTTGAAGCCTTTAACGACCAAAACATCCTCATCATAGGCGATGTGATGATTGACGCTTATTTGTGGGGAAAGGTGGACAGGATATCGCCAGAAGCGCCTGTGCCTGTAGTATCCCTAAAAAAAAGGGAGAGCCGGCTGGGGGGAGCTGCCAATGTAGCACTCAACATCCAAAGCATGGGAGCTACTCCTATTCTCTGCTCTGTGATTGGAGAAGATGGAAAAAGCCGGGAGTTTTTTGAATTAATGAAAAAACAAAACCTTGAAACTTCAGGCCTTATCACCAGCCAAAACCGGATTACAACTACCAAGTTCAGAGTTATTGGCAACAATGTTCAAATGTTAAGGGTAGACGAAGAAACGGAGAAAAGCTTGCTGGAGCAGGAGTCTGCCCTCTTATTTGAAAAAATAAAATCCCTGGTTAGCCGGAAAAAAATAGGAGCAGTCGTTTTCGAAGACTATGACAAAGGAGTTATCACCCCAGTGTTGATCAAAGATGTTGTTAACCTGGCCAAAAGTCAGGAAATCCCTGTTGTGGTGGATCCCAAGAAAAAGAATTTTATGAGCTACCGGGATGTAAACCTTTTTAAGCCCAACTTAAAGGAGTTAAAGCAGGGGCTGAAAACAGACGATGAGCTTGAAGACACCGATTCGGTCGTAAATGCGGTACAGCAAATCCAGCAAATACTCAATGCAGATATCGCCATGGCCACCCTTTCTGAGAAAGGCATTTGCTACAGCAGCAAAGGTTCTGACGGAAAACACGAAACAGGAAATATTGAAGCACATATACGCGATATTGCCGATGTGTCAGGGGCAGGTGATACGGTAATCAGCATCCTGGCATTATGCATGGCCACAGGCACAAGTGTAAAACAAATGGCCCGGTTATCCAACCTGGCTGGTGGCCTTGTTTGCGAATATGTGGGTGTGGTTCCCATCAACAAAGAACAATTACTTAAAGAAAGTCTGAAAACTTTTTAAGCTTTTCCTTGTTATAGGGTGTTATGAACAAAAAAAAGAAACTATTTGAACTAAGAAAAAACTATACGCAAGGGGGGTTAAGCTTACACCAGGTATTACCCGATCCGATGGCGCAATTTAACCTGTGGTTTGAGCAGGCCATGTTTGCTGAACTGATTGAACCCAATGCCATGACCCTTGCCACATCCAATGCCCTTGGCAAAGTTAGTGCAAGGGTGGTTTTGCTCAAAGAAGTAGATGAAAGAGGCTTTGTTTTCTATACCAATTATAACAGTCGTAAGTCGCAAGATATAGAAGAAAACCCCAACGCAGCGCTGGTGTTTTTGTGGCTTGAGCTGGAAAGACAGGTTCGAATAGAAGGCAAACTGGAGAAAGTGCCTCCCGAAGAATCGGACACTTACTTTAAAAGTAGACCCAGGGAAAGCCAAATTGCAGCCTGGACATCAGACCAAAGCAAAGAGATAGAAACCCGGGAAAAGCTTTTTGACAACTTTTCGGCACTCAAAGAAAAATACAAGGAGAGTCAGATTCCTCGTCCGCCCCATTGGGGAGGTTATGTATTAAAACCATCAGAAGTAGAGTTCTGGCAAGGACGACCGGGTAGGTTGCACGACAGAATACTTTATGTTCGTAATGATGACAATAGGTGGGATCGCAAAAGACTGGCACCCTAAAAATCACTGATATGGGCAAAAAAGAGGACGTTCGCGTGATGTTTAACCGCATTGCACACCGCTACGATTACCTGAACCACTTCTTGTCTTTTGGAATTGACAAGCTGTGGCGAAAAAAATTGCGGCGGAGGCTGGCCAAAGAAAACCCCCAAACAATACTGGATGTAGCTACGGGTACTGCCGATCTTGCCATAGAACTGGCCAGGCTCAACCCCTCCCGCATTGTAGGTGTTGATATTGCCGAAACCATGCTCCAGGTGGGTGAGAAAAAAGTTCTCAAAAAAAAATTATCTCATACCATTGAATTGAAACAGGCAGACTCAGAAAACCTCCCCTTTGAAGACAACACCTTTGATGCTGCTACCATTTCCTATGGTGTTAGAAATTTCGAAACACCGCTTAAAGGGCTAAAAGAGATCCATAGAACGCTAAAACCCGAGGGCACTATCCTGATCCTTGAGTTTGGCATGCCCGACAAGTTCCCGGTAAAACATGCCTATAGTTTCTACTTTAATTTTATTCTTCCTTTATGGGGAAAACTCTTTAGCGGCAGCTACGAATCTTACAAATACCTGCCCGAATCGGTTAAAACCTTCCCATACGGAAAAGACTTTACCAACCTGCTGGAAACAGCCGGTTTCAAAAATGCGAAAGCAACCAGGATAAGCCAGGGAATAACCTACCTGTACGAAGCCGAAAAACAGAGCTTTCCCCCAAGCACCAGGAACCCGGCACAAATAGTAAAATGATTGTATTTTAGCAATATTATTACATGAAGTACGTTTAATGAATGAAAAACACCACAAGATACAATGCCATTGAAGTTTAAATACAAAATGTTTTCACCCTGTTGTATTAAAAAAAAGGAAATTTAAGTGAGCAGAAATAACATTAAACACATAGCAGGTACTTTGCTATTGCTGCTAGCCATCATAGAGGTGGGGGCACAAAGGCAGCAGGCATTTAAATTTGAGAACCTCCCCGACCACGACGAAAAGGAATATCACTTTGGGTTTTCATTGGGTTTTAACAAAATGGATTTCTCTCTCAAGCCCATATCCAGCCTGCACAATGTGGAGATGAGCGATGTGGGGTTTGTCACCCAGGAGTTTGACACCTTACATTCAGTGCTTACCAAAGCTGAAAACGGATTTCACATTGGTATTGTATCTAACCTGCGCTTAACCGATCACTGGGACCTTCGCTTTATTCCAACCCTTTCATTTGGAGACAGGAATTTGGTATACAGCGGCATTCGCAACGACAGCCCCATTACACGTACCCAACAATTAGAAAGCACTTTTATTGATTTCCCCCTCCACCTGAAATACAAATCGGTGAGAATGACCAACACCCGGGTTTATGTAATCGGAGGTTTTAAGTACAGCCACGACCTGGCCTCCGTGGAAGATAAAGACGATGTTGCAGACGAAATACTTGCCCGTATCGGCAAAAATGATTATTTTTACGAATTAGGTGTTGGATTTGACCATTACTTTTATTATTTCAAATTTTCCACCGAAATAAAAGCATCTTTTGGGCTTAAGGATATGCTAACCCGTGAAAATACCATGTTTACCAATTCCATTGATCGCCTGAATTCCAAGATTATCATGGTATCTTTCCTGTTTGAATAAGGGCCTGGTTAATAAAGCCAAACCCCATAGCTTTAAAAGCTTTTTTAAAGAAAATTGCTGTTTTGTAAACTATTTGTTCTATGCAAAGGAGACTTTTTCTGATAATCCCCCTGTGGATATGCTATCTGTTTGCTTATTCAGAAAACAATCAAACAGACAGCAATCCGTATTTTTTCAGTTTACAAAGTCATGCCGGAGGAGTACAGGCACATAGCAGCAAGCTGCTAGGTTATACCCATGGGTTGAGCCCAGCCCTGGAAGTTCATGCAGGCATACAAACCCGGGGTAAAAACAAATGGGAGCATCTTTACAACTTCCCGGCAGTAGGTATGGGTTATTACAGAGGCTATCCTGGTCAGACGGAAACCCTGGGAACAGTTAACTCTGGCTTTATGTTCATTGAGTTTCCCAGCATAGAAAGAAAAAACTTTTCTACCCGGATGAAACTCTCCCTGGGGCTGGCTCACTTTTCAAAACAACACCACCCTGTTGACAATCCCGAAAACCATGCCATCAGCACCCCTTTCAATGTACATTTCAACATCAACTACAAACTGCTTTATCCCATTTCGCAAAACAGGCAACTCACTTCGGGGGTCTCTTTCAGCCACTTCTCCAATGGGGCTTTCAAAAAGCCCAACAAAGGACTTAACTTGTTTGATTTCAATATCGGAATCCGACAGTTAATTGGAGAACAACAGCCCAGGCTATACCAAAAAGACACTTACAGCCAGGAACTGCAGAAACACCCACGATACAGCTTTGAGTTCATTTATGCCGTGGGCAAAATGCAAAAGACCATCGAGCCAGATTTTTATGGTGTTAGAAGCCTGAGCCTTAACGTTTCCAGGCAATCCAACTTCACCAGGAGCTGGGGACTCGGCCTGGACGTGTTTTACGATGACTTTATTAAAACAGAAGCAATCAACCAAAAAGATGCCGACACATTCAAAGAATACCTCCACGGTGCAGTCCACTTATCCCATGAGCTCATATTCAACAACCTGTCGGCCATCTTCAACCTGGGGTATTATGTGTTTTATTATGTAGAGCCCTACAAACCCATCTTCCAGCGAGTGGGGCTGCGGTACCAACTACCGGGGGGAATACTTACAAGTATTACCCTCAAAACCCATTATGCAAGAGCCGATTTTGTGGAGTGGGGAATTGGATACCGTCTTTTCTGAATCCGACCAGGTAAACCCGGGGGTACTAGGACAATATTTCCCCTAAGGAAAAAAAGAGGATAAAAAAATTACAGATCCCGCAGAAACCCGTGGTAGGAATCCACAAACTCTTCCAGGTGCGTCTCCATTGGATTATGACCAGCCCCACTGATAACTTTTAATTCCAACCCCGGCATTTGTTTTGCAACAGCCTTACGCGATTGCAGCGGGACCCAGGTATCCTTGTCTCCCCAAACAGCAAAAGCAGGCACTTTCATCTGCGATACATGCAGCTGGTACAGCTCACTACTAAAGCGCTCTGAGTTAAGCACAGCTCTTGCCGTACCCGGAATTACCAGGGGTTGGTAATAATGCTTAACTTCCTCCTGGGAAGGCTCCTGCCCCAAAGCACTCTCAAGTAAACGTCCTACACTTGCCCGGTTAATAAACCAATGCTCGGCAATATTACCCAAAAAGCATGTCACACCGGGAAACCTAAACAAAAGCCGGGCATCTTTATCACCAGGTTTCACCATCTCAAAAAGCGTAGCTGCAACAAAAGCAGTACTCTCGTAGCACTCAGGATACTTTAAGGCCATGGCCTGCACAATAGCACCCCCCATAGAGTGGCCAGCCAAATGCCAGCGAAGAGCTCCAAATTGTTTTTGAAGAAAATGATGGAGCAAATCAGCCCTAAAAGTTACTGACTGATTCTGCAGGGGGTTCCGGTCACTGTAGCCAAAAGGCGGAACATCCACCGCCACCACATGATACCCAAGCTGATACAGACTATCTGCAACCTTTTGCCAGGAATATGCAGAACCGCTAAAACCATGTACCAGCAACACATTGCCAATAGGGGTTTCCTCATCACCCCTCCACTGACGGTAATGTAATTCCAGACCATCAACAGTAACATAACGGCTATTGGAAAAGGGTTCAGGGTAATAAACTGATAGCTGCCCGTATACAGAAACAGCAAACAATCCGGATAAAACACCAATCCAAAGGGTAGATAGAAATCCGGTAAAACGATACTTCATAACATGCTCTATGTCTAGTGTTAACAATAGATAATTCCCGGAGTTCAGGCTCTGCTTAAATACTTTATTACTTCTTCATCCGGCCCTTTATCTTTTCCACATCTTTTTTCAACTCCATAACCATCCGTGCCAGGTTTTGCTGGGGAGCTCCTTCACCGGGAATTTCTTCGGCTATAAAATTTTTAAACCGCCACACCTCACGTACATCTGCCACATTTACGTCATAAGGTTCATACAGGGTATTGAGTGAGTAGAGGCGCAGTACCCCCCTCTCCTCCAGCTGGTTTTCTACAATTTTGAAAACCACACCATCATTCAGAGTAAGAATAATATAGGGTTTGCCGCTTACAATATCACTCCAGTCCTGTATAAACTCCCCGGTAATCCAGGCTCCTTCAGGAACAGGGAGCATTGAATCACCACTAACCTGGAAGCTCCGGTATTTTTTATTATCTGACAAAAAAGGCAACTGAAAACGGGGGAGCTCTTTGATATACTCAGGGTCGGCAAAACCGGTACTGTAACCTGCTTTCGCCTTTTCAGCAACCAACTCAATGTTTTCGCGATTGCTTTTATCGATAGTAGTGGCCAGCACCCGGATGTTGCTGCCACGGATGTACACATCACTGCCGCGTTCCAGTTGTGAGAACTGATATTCAGAAAGCTGACGCAAATCTACTCGCAGCAATGTATCAGCTGACAAACCAAAATAATCGGCCAAAGAAAGCAGGTTCTCCACACTGGGCAACACCCCGCTGTTTTCGTAACCACTCAGGGTAGGCCGTTTGATCCCGGTAGAAAAAGACACGTCGTCCTGGGTGCGCTTACGTCGTTTGCGCAGCAATTTTAAGTTGGTGGCAAAAAATAAATCCATAATCGTTTGTATTTGACAGGGTTATGTTTTTTAACAAAATCTTACCCCCAAAGATAATCGTTTTTGACTATATTACGAACACTTTTTTTGATTTTTATACAATCATTTTGACGTAACCAACAAAACAGCCAAAACATTGAGAAACGGTACGTTTACTCATTTCTAACCCCGCCCCGCATTTGTGCGGCTGGAAAAATAATAACATCCATGGAAAGCAACAATCGCCATATTGCTCATTTGGATCTTGACACCTTTTTTGTGTCGGTAGAACGATTGCTCAACAGCCGCCTGAAGAACAAGCCCATAATCATTGGCGGCACATCGGGCCGGGGTGTGGTAGCCAGCTGCAGCTATGAAACCCGTCGTTACGGTGTACGTTCGGCCATGCCTATGAAGATGGCCTTGCAACTCTGCCCTGAAGCTACTGTCATACGAGGCGACATGGATGCTTATAGCAAATACTCAAAGCTGGTAACAGAAGTAATTGCCGAGAAAGCTCCCCTGTACGAAAAAGCATCCATCGATGAACATTACATCGATATTACAGGCATGGACCGCTTTTTTGGCAGCCTGAAGTGGACCCACGAACTGCGTCAAACCATCATCAAAGAGAGCGGCCTGCCCATCAGCTTTGGACTTTCGGCCAATAAAACCGTGGCCAAGGTAGCTACAGGCGAAGCCAAACCCAACGGCGAACTGTTTGTGGAGCAGCCGGGTATCATCCCTTTTCTGGCCCCTCTATCCATCCGAAAAATTCCTATGATCGGTGAAAAAACATATGTAAGTCTGCGCAACCTGGGTATCGACAAAGTGGCACTTCTGCAACAGATGCCCGTGGAGATGCTCCAACGCTTGCTGGGCAAAAACGGCATCCAGATATGGAAACGGGCCCGCGGCATCGACAACACCCCGGTATACAACCACTGGGAACGTAAATCCATCAGTACTGAACACACCTTTGAGCAGGACACCATCGACATTGGGACCATCAAAAACCTGATCACCACCATGGTGGAAAGTCTTTGTTACAACCTGCGTTCACAAAATAAACTCACTGCCTGCATCACCGTAAAAATTCGCTATGCCAATTTCGATACCCACACCCTGCAAAAGCGCATCCCCTACACCGCTTTCGATCACATTCTCATCGATACCGCCAAAGAGCTTTTTCAAAATCTCTACACCCGGCGCATGCTCATCCGCCTGGTAGGAGTGCGGCTAAGCCATCTTGTAAGTGGCTCCCAACAACTTCACCTTTTTGAAGACACCCCCGAAATGGTAAGCCTCTACCAAACCATGGACAAAATACGCCAAAGATTTGGGAAGCATGCGGTAAGAAGAGCCGTGGGAAATATTTAATACTCCCCATAACTGTAAAACATACCAGCTACAGCAAATACTCCTGATGAAGGAGTAGTAGACATAGGATAGATTCGCATCTTTGCCTGGACATGCACCTGCTTTTAAAATAGCCCTGGCACTGCCTGTGAAAAACCCTGAGACCCCCGAAACAACTCATAAAAAATAGCGGCACACCCCGGGCAAAGATCAAAACATAAGGAATAAGGAGACCCTGGAAAAAATTTCTTCCAACTAAAACAATCCCGAAAAAATCTTGTTACACCAAAGAAACTTTAACTGGCGCCATAGTTTCCGCAGTTTCTCAAAACACCTAAAGCTTTCAACATGCAGGAAATCATCAATAAAATAGCAGATATTTACTTCCGTTACGGTATCCGGAGCGTTACCATGGAGGATCTGGCCCGTGAACTTGGGGTTTCCAAAAAGACCCTCTACCTCTACTTCAAAGACAAAAAAGACGTGGTAAGCAAAGTTGTTCACCACCTTATCCATTATCAAAAATGTGGAATCAATCAGGCACAAACACAGCCCGGCTCCAACGCCATTGATAAATTGATGATGATGACCCGTTTTTTTACAGAGCATCTGAAACACTCCAACGCAAGCCTCACTTATGATCTTCAAAAATATTATCCGGATGTATGGGATGAGGTTGTGGAGTTTAAACGCAAAGAGGTTTTCAATCATATTATGGAAAACATCAGGGAGGGTATTGCTGAAGGGTTGTACCGCGAAGATCTGAACTATGAAATCATTGCCCATGTGTATGTATCGCGTATGGAAATGTACCAGACTGAACTTTGGCAGCCTCTTGAAAAATACACGCTGGAAGAGGTTTTTCAAACACTTTTCATATATCACATCAGGGGAATTGCCAATGCCAATGGATTGAAGCATCTCGAAAAAAACACAGATAATTTAAATTTTCGACAACCATAGAAAACCTGATTTGTTGATCACCAAACATTTTATAAATACACACTGTATATCCATACCCATGATTTCTAAACCCCAAAAGAGTTCAATACGATAATCACATGTCAAATAACAAAAGAAATTTAAACCACCCCCATGCTGCCAACCTGAAGAGAGCCATACTTCTGGCTGGTTTTTTCATGCTGCTGTCGTCGGGGGTATTTTCCCAGGAAACCCTGGAGTTTAGCCTTGAAGAAGCCATTGAGTATGCTTTAGAACACAACTACGAATTAAGCAATGCCAAAGCAGACGCAAAAATAGCTGACCGTAATGTGTGGGAAATTACAGCTACCGGACTTCCCCAGGTAAATGGAACTGTGGGCTACCAGTATTACACGGATATCCCAACCAACCTAATTCCTGCAGAGTTTTTTGGAGGGCAGGAGGGTGAATTTGCCGAAGTACAGTTCGGCACTGAGCAAAACCTTTCGGCCACACTTTCGGTAAGCCAGCTGGTTTTTGACGGAAGCTATATCGTAGGACTGCAAGCTGCCAGGGTTTTCAGGCAACTATCAGAGCAAACCTACCAAAAAACGGAAATGGAGATTAAAAGCAGGGTAACAGAAACCTATTATTTGAGCCTGGCCACAGAGCAAAACCTGCATATCTTAAAGGAAAACCTGGAAAATCTTGAAAAAACCCTGCACGAAACCCGCAAAATGTACGAAGAAGGGTTTACAGATGCTATCAACGTGGATCAGTTGGAGCTAACCGTATCCAACCTGGTAAACAGCATCTCGGGCATGGAAAGACAAAACAGCCTGATCAAAGATATGCTGAAGTTTCAGGTTGGCCTGGATGTAAACCAGGATATAAAGCTCACCGATGAACTGCAAGAGCTTTTCGAGAATGTTTCGCTGGAAGTGTTGAGCATCCAGAACTTTGATCCCCGCTCACATATTGACTACCGAATTATGGACTCACAGGAGCAAATGCAATTGATGTCGCTGCGCAGGGAGTGGAGTTTTTACCTGCCCAACATCACTGCAACTTACACGCGGCAGGAGAATGCATTCCGCAACGAATTCAACTTCTTTGAAAGTGGTCAGCCCTGGTTTCCCACATCCATCATTGGCTTAAACATCAATATTCCTTTGTTTTCCAGCGGAGAGCGGCGATCCAGGGTACAACAGGCACGTCTGGAACTCGAAAAAGCCGAAACCAACACCCGGCAAACTGAGCAGGCACTAATGTTACAAAAAAGAGAGGCTACAGCCGAAATTCAAACGGCCATGGAGCAATATTACAACGAGAAAGAAAATCTGGAGCTGGCAGAGAAAATTTTAAGCCGCACACAAATCATGTTCAGAGAAGGGATGGCCACCAGCCTGGAGCTCACGCAGGCCAGCGACCAGTTTCTTAATACACAGTCAAATTATATCAATGCCATGTTTGATCTACTCAATGCAAAAAACAAACTGGAAAAAGCTTTAGGAAGATTATAAATCAGTAAAAAAGCGAGGATAATGAAAACATTAAAATACCTGAAAAGGGAAAACAAGAACAACAATTATTTTCACCCCAGTCATAACAGGCGTGTAAAAGCCAAATACTTTTCTTTACTTTTCATCCCCCTGTTATTTGCTTTGCTTATGGCAGGATGTAATCAAGAAAATCAAACGGAGACCGAAAAAATCAGGGAAAAAATCAGTGAATACAATGAACAAATTGTAGAGCTCAATCAAAAAGTATCGGATCTGGAAAGGGAGTTGGAAAAAAGAGGGGAAAGAACCCAAAACCGGCAACAAACGCCTGTTACCAGTATCCCATTGGAGTTGCAACCCTTTGACCACTACGTAAAGGTAAACGGTAGTGTTGAAGCAGTGGAGGAAGCAATCATTAGTCCGGAAAGTAACGGACAGGTTACAGAAATCCTTGTAGACAAGGGCCAGAGGGTTACCCAGGGACAGGTTCTGGCCAAGCTCAACACTTCGGTCATTGAAAACAACATCCAGGAGGTAGAAACATCGCTGCAGCTGGCAGAAACGGTTTACTCCAGGCAAAAAAGGCTGTGGGAACAGGAAATAGGTAGTGAAGTGCAATATCTGGAAGCCAAAAACAATTACGAAAGTCTCCAATCAAGACTCAACAGCCTGAAAGCACAACTGGATATGGCTACCATGACAGCCCCTTTCAGTGGCATTGTGGATGAAATTTTTATCAAAGAAGGTGAGATGGCCATGCCAGGCGCCATGGTAATGCAACTTATCAACATGCAAAACATTTACATCAATGCCGATGTTTCTGAAAACTTTCTTCCCCACATTAAAAAGGATGAAGAAGTTATCCTGCGTTTTTCGGCTTACCCCGACTTTGAGCGAAAAGTGCCTGTGCACCGGGTAGGCAATGTCATCAATCCGGAAAATCGTACTTTCAGGTTACAGCTCAAACTGGACAATCCCGATGAACGTTTCAAACCCAACATGGTAGCCACCCTGGGCATTCAATCTTTCACCACCAACGAGGCACTTGTGGTGCCATCCATTCTCATCAAACAAGATGTGCAGGGGCATTTTGTTTACACTATCATTGAAAACGAACAGGGGGACCTGGTTGCCGACAAAGTATATGTGGAAAGAGGACCTTCAAGTGAAGGGTTAACCATGATACAATCAGGCCTGGAACAGGGGGACAAACTCATCAACGCCGGGCACAACCGTGTAAATGATGGCACCCTTGTAAAAATCGCCGAAGACAACATTCTTGCCACCAAAAAATAACAGGATTTGCCCGGAACCAACAATGGCAGGCAACAAACTGTGCTTTAGCTACCATAAATCAGCCCAACAAAAGCGAAACTTATTCTTTGAAAACCAAATACAATGAGTGAGAAACAAACCAAAGAATCCAAAGTCAGAGAATTTAAACTGACCACCGCAGCTTTAAAAAACAAAAACACCATCTTTTTGCTAACCGTGGTTTTTGCATTGTTTGGTATTTTTTCATACCGGGCTCTGCCCAAAGAGTTATTTCCTGATGTGGTAATACCCACCATCATGGTTCAAACGATCTATCCGGGAAACCCGCCTATCGATATGGAAAATTTGATTACCCGCCCCCTGGAGAATGAGATCAATACCATTACAGGTATCAACACCCTTTCTTCTTCATCCACCCAGGACAACTCCAACATTTTTGTGGAGTTTCAAACTGATGTGGATATCAAGGTGGCTCTGCAGGATGTGAAAGATGCTGTAGACCGGGTGAAAGGTGATTTGCCATCAGACCTGCCCGCCGACCCGGTGGTACTTGACATTGACTTCTCTGAGTTCCCTATTATCAATATCAATCTTTCGGGAGATTTCACACTCAATGAACTCAAGCGCTATGCTGATTTTCTTGAAGAAGAAATAGAGGCTATTAGTGAAATATCCAAAGTAGACATTACGGGAATTGACGAACGGGAAATACAAATCAATGTAGACCCCAACAAAATGCATGCACTGGAGATAAGCTTCCAGGACATTGAAAATGCCATTTTGCAGGAGAATGTATCCATTGCCGGCGGGTCTTTGCTGTTTGAAGATCTCACTCGCTGGGCCATCCGAACAGACGGAGAGTTTACCGATGCAAGGGAATTGGAAGACATTATCGTAAAACAAGAGGGAGGGCATATTGTATTTCTGAAAGATTTTGCAACCATAGAAGACACTTACGCCTATCCGGCCAGTTTTGCCAGGCTTGATGATCACCCTGTAGTCTCATTGCAGGTTGTAAAAAATGCAGGTGACAACCTTTTGTCAGCTACCGAAAATATCATGCATGTATTGGATCAAGCCAAAAACTCAGGGAATATCCCCGAAGATTTGAGCATCACCATCACCAACGACCAGTCAGAAGAGATTCGAAACCAGCTTAGCAACTTGGAAAACAGTGTGATTATGGCTGTTATCCTGGTTATTCTGGTGTTGTATTTTTTCCTGGGACTAAAAAATGCACTTTTTGTAGGTATCGCCATCCCCATGTCCATGCTCATCAGCTTTATGGTGTTTGGGATTGCCGATATCCAAATCAATATGATTGTATTGTTCTCCCTGATACTGGCACTGGGGCTCCTGGTAGACAATGCCATTGTTGCCGTTGACAACATTTTCCGCTATGTGGAAAGAGGTTACCCGGTGCTGGAGGCAGCCCGAAGAGGTATTGGAGAAATTGCATGGCCCATTATAACATCCACGGCCACTACCCTGTCGGCCTTTTTGCCCCTTGCTTTTTGGGGAGGCATAGTGGGTGAGTTTATGAAGTTTATGCCCCTGACCCTCATTATTGTACTTGCCTCGTCGCTGTTTGTAGCCCTGGTAATTATTCCTGTTTTTTCGGAAACCTTTTTTAAGTCCGAATCCGGAGAGCAACAGCAAAATAATTCCAAAAGCACAACCAGCCCGGCAAAGAAAAACCGCAAACGCCTATTGCTTATAGGTTTACTTGTTACGGCAGGGGTAATTTTTCACCTGGCAAACCTTACCCTGTGGGGAAATGTAATCCTGCTGGTGGGTATACTCATGGCCCTGGGTTATTACGTATTTAGTAAACTATCCAACATTTTCAGGCAAAAACTACTTCCTTTCAACGAAAGACTTTACGCCCAAACACTCAGTTTTGCCTTGCGTGGCAAACACCCCTATTGGTTTGTAACAGGTACTGTAGTATTCCTGGTTTTTTCGGTCAGCTTTTTTGCTTTTCGCAACCCCAATGTGCTGTTTTTCCCTGACAACGAACCCAAATACATCAACATCATTGCTGAATTACCCATTGGCACCGATATCAAAGAAACGGATCTACAGCTAAAAATCCTGGAAGAAGATGTGGAAAAGATCATAGCTCCCTATCGCCATATCATAAAATCGGTACTAACCACCGTAGGCAGAGGAGCCGTTGGTGAGATGGAGATGGCTGCCGGCGACACACCCAACAGAGGGCGCATCACGGTAACTTTTGAGGATTACGATAAACGGGAAGGGATCAACACCAATGATATCATGGCTGAAATCAGCGACAACCTGATCAATCAATACCCGGGTGTTGAGTTCAACATTACCAAAAACATGGCTGGCCCTCCCACAGGTCCTCCCATCAACCTGGAGGTTTCCGGCCGTGAATTCGATCGTCTTATCAACATAACCTCAGATATTCGAAACAAAATCGAATCATCGGCCATTGAGGGGATTGAGGGGCTAAGAATGGATTTGGATGTGGACAAACCCGAAATCATCGTAAAAATAGACCGGGAAAAAGCACGGCGCTTTGGGCTATCCACCTATTCCATTGCCAATACCATTCGTGTGGCACTTTTTGGTTTAGAGGTCTCCAATTTCAAAATTGGCGAGGAAGAGTATCCCATCCAGCTAAGACTCAAAGAAGAATACAGGAACAACCTTGCCAGTCTGCTCAACCAACGAATTACCTTCAGAAGCCAAAGCACGGGTCAAATCATGCAGGTACCCATCTCGGCGGTTGCCGATGTGGAATTTTCCAAAACATACGGCTCTGTTAACCGCATTGACCTGAAAAGAGTAATAACACTAAGCTCCAATGTTCTGCCCGGATATAATGCCAACCGGATCAATGATCAAGTAAGGGAGTTGCTTGAGGGCTATGATATGCCCGACGGATACGATTATGCCTTTACCGGTGAACAGGAAGAGCAGGCAGAGTCCTTTGCCTTCCTTGTCACTGCCCTTTTGATTGCGGTATCTCTCATTGGCATCATCCTGGTTACCCAGTTCAATTCTGTATACAAACCCTTTATCATTATCGGGAGCGTTATTTTCAGTACTGCCGGCGTGTTCTTTGGCCTGGCTCTGTTTAATATGGAGTTTGTTATTATCATGACCGGAGTGGGGATCATCAGCCTGGCAGGTGTTGTGGTAAACAATGCCATTGTACTGATTGATTATACTGACTATCTGCATGACCGAAAAAAGGCAGAGCAGGGTATCCCTGAGGATAAGTTTTTGAATCCTGAAGATTCCCTGGCTTGTATCCAGGAAGCGGGAGAAACCCGTTTCCGCCCTGTGGTACTTACAGCTATCACGACTGTCCTGGGCCTTATCCCCCTGGCCATAGGACTCAACATCAACTTTGTAACCCTGATGACCGAGCTCAGCCCGCAAATCTATTTTGGTGGCGACAATGCAGCTTTTTGGAGCCCTATGGCCTGGACCGTCATTTTTGGCCTTACAGTGGCTACTTTTCTCACCCTTGTTATTGTGCCTTCCATGTACCAGATTATTTTGTCCACACGCAGGAAAATAATGGTTTGGACCCGGGGCGAACAAGAGACTTTTGAGAAATGATGCTTTTTTTCTTTACGGTGAATGTGTTGAGGCATGGATGCAGAATAATTAATACAGAATTCCTACAGGTTTTCCCATTAGTTTTGCCAAACATCAAACTGCAATAAACACATTGCAAAACACCGACTATATGAAACTGCTTGTGGTAGAAGACAACCATGCGTTGGCCAATGATTTGTCCGAGTTTTTCACAACTAACGGGTTTGTAACAGAGACTGCATTTAATCTAACTCAGGCCCGTGAAAAAGCATTTGTCTATGCCTATGATCTAATCATTCTTGACCTGGGACTTCCTGATGGCAGTGGGTTGGAACTGATAGAGGATTTAAAAGTAAGAAAATCCACTGCCGGAATTCTTATCGTTACTGCACGAAATGCACTGGAAGAAAAGGTAAAAGGGCTGGAACTTGGCGCCGATGACTATATTACAAAACCTTTTCACAAAGCAGAGCTGAATGCCCGGGTAAAATCCATTCTTCGCCGGAAAAAATTTGGCGGTAACAATCTGCTTGAGGCAGGTAAGATCAGCCTTAACCTTCTTTCCATGGAAGTAAAAGTAGCTGGCAAAACCATTACCCTTACCCGCAAAGAGTTTGACCTACTGGTATATTTTCTTTACAATAAAAACAAAGTTCTCACCAAAGAAAGCATCGTCGAACACCTTTGGGGCGATCATGCAGACCAGTCAGACAGCTACGATTTTATTTACAATCATATAAAGAACCTGCGAAAAAAAATTATTTCAGCAGGTGGAGAAAGCCATATTTTATCTGTTTACGGAATGGGGTATAAATTTTCCATCTAACGCATAAGTATCATGCAGAAAAAAACCTTTGGACTCATTACCAAAACCTCTTTCATTTACCTTGCATTCATTCTTATTGCTTTTTTTGCAACGGCCGGTTTTATTATTGACAAAACCAACAGATACATAGAAGAGGATACAGAAGAGTATTTTTCACGAAAGGAAGGGCGGCTCCAAAGAAACCTCCACAGAAAAAATTATGATTCTTCCAGAATAAGAGGACTGGAGCTTATCAATCCACATGATACAGTGAATAAAACATACCCCCTATACCAGGACACACTACTCTACATCAATCAAATAGATGAGTCTTTGTTGTTTCATACCAAACGTATCCTGGTGGACACAGAACAAGGGCTCATGGAATATACCATGCGCAAAAACATCAACGACATTGATGCTTTGCGCAACAGCCTGGTTAGAGCCATTATCCATGCCTTTATACTGCTGGCTATTACAATTGGGGTCTTTAGTTTCTTTTTATCGGGATTTCTGTTCAGACCCTTCCGGAAAATCCTGGGTGGAATGGCCAGGTATAAACCAGGAGGATATTTTCGAACACCTAATGTATCAACAAGTACCTCAGAATTTAAAAAGATGCAGGAATTGTTTGAAAAAATGATTCAAAGAACTGAAAGTGACTTTTTCAACCTCAAAGAGTATACTGAAAACATGGCCCATGAAATTCAGACACCTCTGTCCATTATCAGGAGTAAAACTGAGAGGCTGATTGCCAATGAGCACGTTATGAAATACCATGCCCCTGTTATAAAAAGCATTTATGAAGAAACCAACCATCTGTCAAAACTGGGAAACACCCTAAACCTGTTGACAAAAATTGAAAATGAAGAATATGCCAATGTGCAAAATATAAACACCAAAGAACCTATTTTGCAACATCTGGAAGCAGTTAAGGAAATCATTGATTTGAAAGGATTTACTATTAAAACCCAGCTTGATGAGCAACATTATCTAAAAATAGACCCGATCCTTTTTGATATCATGCTAAAAAACCTTATCCGCAACGCCTTGCGATACGGTTCCACAAAAGGACCCATTACCATCCATACAATCAACAACAAGCTGGTTATCAGCAACTACAGCGACTCCCCCGCCCTTGATCCAGGTAAAATATTTGATCGCTTTACAGGCTCCAACGGAACCAAATCAGCCATGGGGCTCGGGCTGGCACTGGTAAAGCGCATTTGCGAACTCAACAACCTGTCTGTCAATTACACTCACTCAGATAATGAGCATACCTTTACCATTCATCCTGCAAAGGCCTGATGGCTTTCTGAATTTATACTTAATTAATCCTAATGCTCCCTACTTATAACCACAACTGATACTCAACCCTACCGGGGTTATTTGATGGATACCACCTTGTTTTTATCACGGGCCAAAACCTGCAGCTAATCACAGTAATGCTTTTTAGGCTTATAACCACGAAAGCATCTAAAAATGAATAACATTAAATAGAATCTTCGGATAAGAGCTAAACAAAACTTAGGAATCTTAAAGAAGCTCACCTTTTAAAAAAGTCAAGGTTTTCTATGTAGTGCCCACCTTTTCCTTCTTAAAGCTCCCTAAAAACATCCGGAGAGTTCCTATTTAATCTTAAAAGATCCGGGAGCCTAAAAACATGAGGCGGGTTCATTAGTTTTTCTACAGAATTCCCTGGTAGTTTTGCCAGTGATGAAAAATAAATTCAATGTTTTTATGATTCAAGGGCAAGTGAAATATATTATAAGTCTTACGCTTCTACTTTTCAACATTTCTAAAATTACAGCAAATGAGCCTGCCACAAGCCTGGCTCCTGGCACCATCAAAGGTTACACCTATGATGCTGTGGCCGAAGCCCCCCTGGAATATGCAACCGTGAGCCTGAAAAATCCCTCCGATAGTTCACTCGTAACCGGGGCCATCACCGATGCCAACGGACTGTTTAGATTAACAGATGTTGAACCAGGACAATACTTCCTGGAAGCATCCTTTATGGGATATCACACAAAATTCCGGGACAACATAGCATTACAAAGCCAGCAAAGAAGCCTAGACCTGGGCCACATTTACCTGACCCCTGATGACGAGATGCTGGATGAGGTTGTTGTAAGAGCCGACAGACCCACCATGTCCTACCAAATAGACAAACAGGTGATTAACGTCAGTCAAACCCACACATCTGCATCAGGGACAGCCGTTGAGGTGTTAGAGAACATCCCCTCTGTTACCGTTGACATGGATGGTAACGTCAGCCTGAGAGGCAGCGGAAGCTTCACTGTGCTAATAGACGGAAAGCCCAGCATCCTGGACGCCAATGATATCCTAAACCAGATCCCAGCCAGTCAAATTGAAAACATAGAAATTATTACCAACCCATCGGCCCGGCACGACCCCGATGGTGTAGCTGGTATTATCAACGTGGTGATGAAACAACAGCGCCTTCAGGGGGTAAATGGCATTGCCAACCTCAACGGCGGTAGTCATAGCCGATACGGTGGTGACTTCCTGGTAAATTACCGCAGGGAACGTTTCAATTTCTACCTGGGGGGTAATTACAACCGGAGAGGGCGCCCGGGTCAATCAGTCACAGAAACCGAAAGCTTTGGATCGGATACAACCTTTCTGCAAAGCCTGGGCGAATTTGAAAGAAAAAGAAATTCCTGGGGTTTTCGCAGTGGCGTTGACTTTAATATAAACCCCATGAACACCATTTCACTCTCTTATCGTATGAGTGACCGTCAAAGGGGCAGGGAAACAGAACGAACCTATGAAGAATGGAGCTCTGCCAACCCCGATACCTATATTTATTCCAGTTTTGAAGACAGCGATAGAGGAGGGATGTCGCATCGTATTTCACTGGATTATGACCGCGATTTTACCCAGGAAGGCCATAACCTTCTCGCCCAATTTATATTTTCATTCCGGGAATCTGAAGAAAACTCACTGAATCAACTTCTTGACGCTAGTCATGAGATTGTCAGCGGACAAAAAGCTATTGAAGCCGGACCCCGGAGCAGGAGTACATTCAGGTTGGATTACACCCTACCCTTTAACGAGAATATGAAATTTGAGGCTGGCTACCAGGCTCGCATCAGCATTTCAGATGAAACCAACGATTTTTTCCAGTATAACCCAACAACCGGCCTTTTTGAGGAAGATGACTTTTTCTCCAAAGAAGTAGAATACAACACCATGATTCATGCGATGTACTCTACCTTTTCAGGAGAGTTGGACAAGCTGGGATACCAATTGGGCTTGCGCAGTGAATATACAGACCGTTTTATTGAAATGGTGGGTGAACCCGAAGATTACTCTCTGAATCGATGGGATTTATATCCAACTGTGCACTTTTCTTACCAACTTCCCAATGACCATCAACTTATGGCCAGCTACACACGCCGTCTGCAAAGGCTAAGGGGTTGGTACCTGGAACCCTTTTATACCTGGCGTGACGCATACAATATCAGGATTGGCAACCCCAAACTCAACCCTGAATATATTGACTCATACGAGCTAAACTACCTGAAAAGATTTGAACGAAATGTGTTTTCTGCAAGTGTTTATTACAGGGTTACGCATAATAAAATTGAAAGGGTAAGAGGAATATATGACAATCAGCCGGGCATACTGCTCACCACCTTTGAAAATGTAGGTAAGGACTACTCACTGGGAACAGAGCTGATGATGGGCTTTGACCCAACTGACTGGTGGCATTTTGATATTATGGGCAACATTTACGATTACCGACAGGAAGGAGAACTTTATGGAGAGGATTACTCATCCTCCAGTTTTAATTGGAGAGCCAGACTCAATAATGATTTCAGAATAACCCAGTCCACCCGCGTACAGCTCAGGGGAATGTACAACAGCCCAACGGTAACAGCCCAGGGGGAGCGGTCAGAATTTTTTGTAACAAGCTTTGCCCTTCGCCAGGATTTCCTGGACAATGACCTTTCGCTAACCCTGCAGGTAAGGGATGTGTTTGGCACCATGAACCGGGAGTCTATGACCTGGGGCGATGATTTCCGGAGCTTCCGCAGCTGGGACCCCAATACTCCAACTGTATCCCTTAGAATTTCTTTCCGGATAAACAATTACAGGGCCGACAGAAGAGACCGAGGCGAAGACAGTATGGATGACATGGATGGGGAAAACGATTTCTAATCGTTATTGCTGCTTTACTACCAGTAAAAGGGATTGCTAAGCAGCCCCGCTAACTGCCTGATGTTGTTACCGAAACAGCTGCTGTGGATGCAGCAATGGAAGCCATTATGGCAGCCTGAACTTGCTCAATGGATTTTTTCACATCACTGGCCACAGGATTTTCTTTAAGAAATGGTTGAAGCTTTTTCTTGATCTCTTTCACCTCTTGTTTGCTTCTTCCCAGCACCTTGTGCATTTTGCAGGCATCTATCATTCCCAGGATTATAAGTATCTCATGGTGTTCTGCCTTGCTCTCCAGCAAAGCACTCCTGAGAACATATATCAGCTCATCCCGGGTTTTATGGTCTTCGAGATAAACTTTGCGGTAAGGTATCAAACCAAGAATCTTCTTCTTTTCTATTCGGATTAACCCCTTCTGCTCCATTTTTTCCAGGAAAGTGCGCTTGTGTCGTGCAGCCTTACCGGAAAGCTTGACAATCCAGTCACGAACTTTCCGGTTGCGTCTTGACTTTCTGATTTGGGCCACGACTTCTGTCAATACAGGGTCTGTGGTCTCAAAATCATCGTTCAGCTGTACCCTGTCTTTCTCTCCCAGGGTAAAAGCTTCCATGGCAGATAACTCCAGAAATTGAATNCCCATAATTACATGATGCATATGCATATCAGAAATAAGGGCCCTTCCCTTTCGTGGATGCCGCGTTAGCAATAAAAATTTTTCGGTGGTATTAAGTTGCATGATTCCTTTTTTTAATGCAATGCCTTTTACAAACAAAGATAAAAATACTTTATATATGCCAGGTTATTCTTGTTCAGGCTCATAGTCTTTTTCTGGTACAAATACGGCATATCCCCGGGCCGGGGCTTCAAACCATGCTCTTCCACTTGTATCAACTTCTGTTTTTTCTGATGGGTTCAGGACATTTACAAGGGTTTCTCCTTCCCAGGAGCCAAAGCCACCACCTGTGTGGGTATCCACCCGCAGCCCCTTATTTTCCTGACTGTTATTAAGAACAATGATGGCTCCCTCCTTTGCTCCATTCCCTTCCCGCCTGGCAACATATACATCTGAAACATTTTCAGCAGGCGCCGGGTTACCCTTTTTACTCAAGACCTTAAGCTTTCCTCCCAGGTAGGTGTTCCGGATATGAATCAAATCATGAATATCGTCATTTACACTTGCAGGGATTTCCTGTTCTTTGGAATGATCTGTCATATCCAGTAATGTGACAGCATAAAGGTGAGGATAGAACAAACAAGGGCGCCCTTTGTGTGTCAGAATGTAGGCGTGCCCCAGCTGCCAGTCCTGTGTCACCCATTTGTCGTGCTCCTTTCCCGTATCATGATTTTCAAGAAATGTAACCACAGAAGAGGCAGGAATACGATATCCCTGGTTGTTGCGGATAAGTCCGGCATTGTTTAAATCCCGCATATCGAATTCTTCACCACTGTTACACATTTGGGTAAGGGTGAATTTTAGCGGAAAATCAAACACAGACGTTTGTGCTCCCTTATCTGTTACAGCATTATACCAGTAATGGATACGCGAGGCCGGACCCCAATATTCACTCACTATAAAACGCTGCCTGCCATTGAGCAAAGGCAGGTTGTTGATCCAGGCTGCAGCAAACGACTCCTGATATCCCCAAACAAAATCCAGCCGGAATCCGTCAAAGTTGATTTGCTCCACCAGCCAAGTCCCCCAATCCTTTAATCGTTGCCGCACCTGGGGGTCAAAGGTATTCAGATCATTGCCATAAGCTTTGGTGCGGGGGATAACCTCACCCTCTTCGCCCCAGCCACTCAACCAACCATCATGATCGGCAGGATGAAAATGAGAGTAGTTCCAGGTGTAGTGAGGTTCGTTATCACAGGTGCGTTGAGGATAATAATAGAATGTATTGGTGTGAGCCTCCAGTTTTTCGTCCGTAATATCCTTACCCTCATAAATAACCTGAAAGGGATAGTAGCCGTTGGTTTGATCTGCCCATACCCAACCATCTTCTGTCATCTGCCTGGCAAATAGCCGTATGACGATATCTCTTCCCCCGGGCGCCACAACCTCGTAGGTATCAAAATCATCTTCTGACCGAATGAAGTTCCTGATCCCGTGTCCCGATTGCGGAAACCGAACAACTTCTCCCCCGGGCCGCTCATGTCCCCAGGTGTAAGAATCATCAAAACCACTGTTCTCAAAATCCACCTGCACTTCATAACCATTACCAGAATAAGAATCATCAAAATCCAGGTAATACCCTTTGATACTTATCTGGTATTTCCCGGCATCGGCATCTGGGATAACCCATTTTATTTCGTCAGTGGGATAGGGAACATGTTGCTCTCCATGCCTTACGGCCTCATCAAAAACATATTGCTTTACAACCGGATTGGGCTCTGCATTTTCATCGGATGCATACATGTGATTAAGGATAATGTCTGCATATACATCAATGCGTTGCTGCCCATTGGCTGTATCATGCATTGAATTGACCATGCTCTCCAGTTCTCTGCGGCTTCCAAAACGTGTTTCCACCGATCCCTTCTGATAATAATTTCCCAGGTCGTAATGGTCATAAACCCCATAACCCATGTCATAAATTCCCCAGTTTCCCTTCGAAGGAGCGGGAATCCAAAGTGCAGTAATACCCAATTCCTTGAAGCTGTCCGCCTTGTCTTTCAAATTGTTCCACCACAATCCCTTTTTGTTTTCCCCATCAACGGGCACATCCCAGTAAAAAGACTGCAGCATAACATCATTCTGCCCCCGGGTAATACCTATGGATGAAAGGGCCAAACAGATAATCATAAATACTCTTTGCATATCTCAATTTTTTAATTTTCCATTCAAATAACGGGTTTCAACATGGTATCGCCATTGAAAACCCAATACCATGAAAATACAAAAATAATGGATCCCTGAGGATTTGCTTCGTTACTTGCACAAACCTTTCATTTAGGCATCTTAAAAGAACAGGCCTTTGCCACTAACCGGTGTTCAACGCTTCCGGCAAAACGATCTTTCATCCTGCATTCTTTGGGTTTTAGACAATATCAACCAGACAGTTTATCGAAACAAAACATTCCTTAACTTTGTGCACATTTAAAATGGAAGCAACTCCAAAAAACCTCAAAACACCATCTCATGATTGTCATTGGAATCACAGGCACACTGGGTGCAGGTAAAGGCACAGTAGTTGAATATTTAACCAGGAAAAAAGGATTTGAGCATTTTTCGGTGCGCGGATTCCTGGCAGAGGTAATCAAAAACAAGGGGGAAGAAGTAAACCGGGACACCCTCACCCACACAGCCAATGCACTGAGAAAAGAAAACAGCCCTTCTTACATCATTGAACAACTTTATAATCAAGCGATTAAACGTGGGCGCAACTGTGTTATTGAAAGCATCCGGACACCGGGGGAGATCGCTAACCTGCGAAAGCAGAAAGGGTTTGTGCTTCTGGCAGTGGACGCCAGGTTGGAAGTACGCTTTGAGCGCATCCAAATGCGCAACTCTGAAACAGATCGTATAGATTTTGAAACCTTCCGTAAAAATGAGGAACGGGAGATGCACTCCGAAGACCCCAACAAACAAAACCTCTCCGCCTGTATCAAAGAAGCAGACTTTATATTACAGAACAATGGCAGCATTGAGGAACTTCATGCACAGGTGGAAAAAATCCTGGCTGACATCGACGCACACCCTGCACAGATTGAGCTGAAGGAAGGCCAGCCATCCAGCAAATACGTGCGTCCTTCCTGGGATGAATATTTCATGGAGATAGCTCATACTGTGAGCAAAAGAGCCACCTGCGATCGTGGACGCAGCGGATGTGTTATTGCCCGGGGCCGGCAAATACTTGTAACAGGTTACGTAGGTTCTCCCATAGGCCTGCCCCATTGCGATGATGTGGGTCATCAGATGAAAAAAATGTTACATGAAGATGGCAGAATTACCATGCACTGTGTGCGTACAGTACATGCCGAACAAAACGCCATTTCCCAGGCTGCCCGGCTGGGCATCAGTATCGACGGAGCCACCCTTTACTGCCGCATGACACCCTGCCGGGTTTGTGCCATGCTCATCATTAACTGTGGCATCAAACGAGTGGTATGCGAAAAGAAATACCATGCGGGCGAAGAGTCGGAAATCATGTTTCGCGACGCCGGGGTAGAGCTGGAGTATTTCAACCAGGAGTTTGTAAAGTATGACAATCAATAACACAGGTAAGAAATCTGCCTTATACTATTCCTGGCTTGTTAAATACAAAACATCACCAGGAGAGAAAATACTAAAATGGGGTTGAGAGAAGAAACGCTCTCAACTCCAAGCCATATAATTTATCAAATTGAATTACCAATAATCAAAGAGCCGTGTGATTACTCAAAAATCCATGTCCCCTTCTCTCCCTGTGCATTTACAAATCCTCTGAACATGGCGGTTGTATTAAAAANCATAACTACGTTCCCATCTTTGTCAATGGCAATAATACCTCCATTGGCATCCTGATCCACCAGGTTTTCCATAATTACTTCATGGGCGGCATCTTCAAGGGGTTGTCCTTTGTAAATCATACGAGCAGCAAGGTCATAGGCAACCATATTGCGGATAAAGTATTCACCGTGTCCGGTGGCTGATACTCCACATGCCAGGTTACTGGCATAGTTACCTGCTCCGATAAGCGGGCTGTCGCCAATACGGCCGTATTTTTTGCCCAGCATTCCGCCCGTTGAAGTGGCAGCGGCAATATTTCCTTCCTTGTCAAGGGCAACAGCCCCCACAGTTCCCATTTTATTCTCATCATCAGATTGCCTGATGTCACCCTGTCTTCTGGAGTTCACATTGCTGCGAATGTGTTCACGGTACTGGTTCCAGCGTCTTTGGTCAAAAAAATAGCCGGGGTCAACAATTTCCAGCCCCTGCTCATAAGCAAAGGTCTCGGCACCCTTGCCGGTAAGCAGTACATGGGGTGAATTTTCCATCACTTTTCTTGCAGCAGAAACCGGGTTTTTAACCGTTGTAATTCCTGCCACGGCACCAGCATTGTGTGTTTTTCCACACATAAAGGATGCATCCAGCTCATTGTCGCCCTGAATATTAAAAACAGCTCCTTTCCCGGCATTAAAGAGCGGAGTATCCTCCAGAAACTTAACAACCTCTTCAACCACATCCAGGCTGCTGCTACCACTCTGCAACATCTCTTCTCCAATACTCAGGGCTTCTGCCAAAGCTTCCAGGTATTCCTGCTCCTGTTCATCATCGATGGATTCTTTAGCAATATTACCGGCCCCGCCGTGTATCACCAAAGCATACTTTTCTTTGGACTGCACTGAAAAAGCAATCAATAAAAATGCAACCATAAAAAGGGTAAAGGTTGCCGTGTAATTTGTTTTCCTAGTTTTCATTATATTCCTCGTTTAGTCTGCGTGTTATTTCAGGTGTTATATCATGTTGATTATGGGCATATAAAATTCCACCGCCCGGAGAAAAACCGAGGATATAATCATAACCCATTTCTTCATTGAACCTTTCAAGCAGCTCTGTAATTCTTTGGTAGAGTTCATTGTTCATTTCCATCTCCTGTCTCATCAATCGGTTGGAGTAGGTGTCGTTGAGTTCGATGAGCTCCTGTTGCTTTTGCATAAGTTCCTGCTCTTTAACCTGAGCAGCATCCATGGAGATGGCCCCGGTTTGGATTTCGTTTTGAAAAGATTGAACCTCCGCCTGAAAGTTTCTCTGGCGACGTTCTAAGTCATTTTCCAGCCTGCGCTGTTCTGCTTCAAATCCTTCGCGCATTTCTATGGCTAAATGATAGTTAGCCATCAGCGAGTCGGAATTCACAAAAGCAATATTAAAAGCACCCTCAGCTAGTTTATCGGTTATTTCTTCCATTTCCGACTCCTGAAAAGGGGCCAATTCATCCTGAGTACCTTTGGCAGGGAAAAATTGTAATGCATATAGCACAATCAACCCCAAAAATAATACAACATTGATAATGGTGCCATTGGGTATTCTTGAACTTTTGGGGATTTCTGGTTTTGGGTTTTCACCTGCTTGTTGGGTTGGGTTTTCTTTTGACATGTTTTACAGTTTAATAAAAAATATTTGGTTCCTGGTAATTCGCAATAGGGCCATCCAGGTCATTGAATAAACTTATAATGCATTCAGAATATTCATGAACAATCGTAGCAATTACAAGAGGGTTAGCATTCATTATCAGTTACCCATTTCCGACATAAACTTGATACGCATAAGCCTGATCTCCTCTTCGGTGAACTCATCTTCACCCAGCTCTTCAAGGGCGGCTTCATAGGAGTCGGTTTCAGCCGTTTTGAAATAGTCAAATATTTCCTCCTGCTTGTCTTCGTCAACCACTTCGTTGATATAATACCGGATATCGATTTTAGTGCCGGCAGCTACAATACTTTCAATTTCCGACAACACATCTTCAAGCTCCAGGCCTTTGGCATAGGCAATATCTTCCAAAGGCTTTTTGCGATCAATATTCTGGATAATATATACTTTGTTGCCCGATTTATTAACCACCGATTTTACGACCATATCCATGGGTCTTTCAATCTCATGCTCATCCACATAGTTTTTAATGAGCTCCACAAAAGGTTTTCCGAAGCGTTCGGCTTTCCCTTTCCCTACTCCGGAGATCTGTTTGAGTTCCTCAATTTTTACAGGATACTGTATTGCCATATCTTCCAGGGAGGGATCCTGGAAAATAACAAAAGGAGGAAGGTTGTTTTTCTTAGCAATTTCTTTGCGCAAATCCTTTAGCATTGCAAAAAGCATTTTGTCGGTTGCACTGGTTTTAGCTGCTCCTCCTTTAATTTCCCCCTCACCTTCCTCACTGATTTTCCGGTCTTTGCTTACTTTCAATGAAGTAGGATTTTCCAGGTACTCTTTCCCTTTTTTGGTTACTTTAAGGGTGCCGTAATTTTCGATGTCTTTTTCCAGCAATCGATCGATCAAGCTCTGGCGAATAATATTTTGCCAAAACTTCTCATCATTGTCAGCGCCTTTACCAAAAATCTCAAGCTGATGATGTTTGCATGATTTCACAGTGCCGGTTGCTTTTCCCATAATAACATTAATTACGTGTTTTATTTTAAAAATTTCTTTCACCGCCAAAACGGCTTCTAACACAAGGCAAATATATTCTTTTCCTTCAAATTTTTCTCTCGGATACAAACAATTATCGCAAGCCCCGCAATTTTGCTGCTCATAAACCTCACCAAAGTAACTAAGCAACAGCTTTCTGCGGCATATGGATGATTCAGCATAAGAAACGGTTTCCATCAGCAGCTGCTTCCCTATTTCCTGTTCCGCAACGGGTTTTCCTTTGAGGAATTTTTCCAGCTTCTGAATATCTTCATACGAATAAAAGGCAATACAGTTACCTTCTCCATCATCTCTTCCAGCCCTTCCGGTTTCCTGGTAATAAGATTCCAGGCTTTTGGGGATATTGTAATGAATCACAAATCGCACATCGGGCTTGTCGATACCCATACCAAAGGCGATGGTAGCAACGATTACATCAATCTCTTCCCGGAGAAATTTATCCTGGGTTGATACCCGTAGCTGTGAATCCAGCCCGGCATGATAGGGAAGAGCATTGATGCCGTTAACTCTTAGGGTTTCTGCCATCTCCTCTACCTTTTTCCGGCTCAAACAATAAATGATACCCGATTTCCCCTGGTGTTTTTGAATAAAATGGATGATTTCCTTATTCACATTTTTTGTCTTATCCCGCACTTCATAATAAAGGTTGGGCCGGTTGAATGAAGATTTAAAAATGGAGGCATCCTTCATGTTAAGATTCTTGACAATATCCTGCTGTACTTTTGGGGTGGCAGTGGCAGTAAGAGCGATAACAGGGATTTTCTTTTCAAAAGCATCTATGATATACCGCAACCGTCGGTATTCTGGCCTGAAATCATGCCCCCATTCCGAGATACAATGCGCTTCATCAACAGCTACAAAGGAGATATCAAGGGTTTTAAGAAACTCCACATTCTCTTCTTTGGTGAGTGATTCGGGGGCAACATACAGTAATTTAGTCAACCCATTTACAAGGTCTCTTTTAACGGTTATCACCTCACCTTTGGAAAGGGAAGAATTCAGTACATGTGCAATACTGTCGTAGGTTGCAAAATTGCGGATAGCGTCAACCTGGTTTTTCATCAGGGCAATCAGGGGTGAAACAATGATAGCTGTTCCATGACTAATGAGAGCGGGTAGCTGATAGCACATGGATTTTCCTCCCCCGGTGGGCATAATCACAAAACTGTCTTTACCGTCCAGCAGATTATGGATAATGGCTTCCTGGTCACCTTTAAACTTGTCGTAACCAAAAATTTGTTTCAATAGTTTTTTGAGCGAAACGGCACTTTTGAGCTCCATGAAATTTAATATATTGAAAATGTTAATGAATACATAAACAAACCCCTGCAAGCAAATAATCACCATTGGTTATCCCATGGCGTAATTTAGACCATCGCATACGGAATATTTTTATGCGAAACAGCGTCTAGTAATCGATGGATTTAAGTGGGATTATCCTTTCTTTTCAATCCTATAAAACGAGTGATAACACCCGATTCAAAAAAAATATCGTAGGTTTGTAAAGTAAATTTACTATTAATAAACTGAGCGCAAAAATAATTTTTCATTTTAATTCAGAATAAAGTTGAAAACCCACAAAGAAATTCAGGCAATTGCCAGAAAAACCATTGACATAGAGGCACAAGCCATACACAACCTGACCCATTATATCGACGAAAATTTTGCGGTATGTGTTGAAAAAATTATCAACAGTAGAGGCCGTGTTGTCATTACCGGAATTGGGAAAAGTGCCATTATTGCCGGAAAAATTGTAGCCACTTTAAATTCCACAGGCACCCCTGCCATTTTTATGCATGCCGCAGATGCCATACATGGTGATCTGGGCATGCTGCAAAAAGATGATATTGCCATCTGCATCAGCAATAGCGGCAACACTCCGGAAATTAAAGTACTCACACCCATGCTTAAATCGTTGGGAAATATTTTAATAGCCATGGTTGGGAACCTGGACTCTTACCTGGCCAGCCAGGCTGATCTTATTATCAACACCACCGTGGAAAAAGAGGCCGTACCCGGTAACCCTGCCCCCACCAGCAGTACCACTGCTCAACTGGTAATGGGAGATGCCCTGGCCATTGCCCTTCTTGAATGTCGTGGCTTTTCTACCGATGACTTTGCTCGTTATCATCCAGGGGGTGCCCTTGGCAAGCAACTTTACATGAAAGTTCAGGACATATTTGCACAAAACGAAAAACCCCAGGTGGATATACATGCCAATATCCGTGAGGTTATCTTTGAAATAAGCAGTAAACGACTGGGCGCCACTGCTGTAGTAGAAAACAGTCAAGTCAAAGGAATAATTACAGATGGTGACCTGCGCCGAATGCTGCAGAAAGGGGATGATCTTCAAACGCTTAAAGCCAGCGACATCATGAGCCAAAAACCCAAAACCATCCGAAGGGATATTCTGGCTGTAGATGCTTTGCAAATTATGCGCAACAACAATATTACCCAATTGCTCGTTGTTGATAATGGAGGTTATCTTGGAATAATACATCTTCATGACATACTAAAAGAAGGAATAATATGAGTGATGCCGTAAAAGATTTTGAAAAATACAGAGAACAAATGAATGAAAAGATTTTAGGTGCTGATAACCTGGTTATTAAGCGACTTTTTAATCTTGACACAAACACTTACAATGATGGAGCCCTCAGTGCCAAAGTAAAAGAAATGATTGGTCTTGCCAGCTCAATGGTATTACGTTGTGATGACTGTATCAAATACCATCTGCAAAAATGCCATGAGCTGGGAGTGACAAAAAAAGAGTTATATGAAGTTTTTGCCATTGCCAATGTGGTGGGAGGCACCATCGTTATCCCCCATCTGCGCAGAGCTGTAGAATTTTGGGAGGAGCTGGGAAAAGGCTCGTCAACCAAATGACTATGAACAGAATTTCCTACCTTTGCCCATATTTATCAAAAGGGCACCTTTTTTACTAATTTACTGATAATGAAACTACACACAAAAGAACTGGTAAAAAAATACAAAAAACGAACCGTTGTAAAAAAAGTATCAGTGGAAGTGAGCCAGGGTGAGATAGTGGGATTGCTGGGTCCAAACGGTGCCGGCAAAACAACCACATTTTACATGATGGTGGGACTTATTAAACCCAATGAGGGGCGTATTTTCCTGGACAATACAGATATTACCAAAGAACCCATGTACAGAAGGGCACAAAATGGTATTGGCTACCTGGCACAGGAAGCTAGCGTTTTCAGAACCCTTAGTGTGGAAGACAACATCAAGGCCGTACTGGAATTCACCAACAAGACCAAAGAGCAACAGGAGGAAAAGCTTGAAACACTCCTGGATGAGTTTGGACTTCAATACATTCGCAAAAGCAAAGGAATTACATTATCAGGTGGTGAACGCCGAAGGACCGAGATTGCAAGATCGCTGGCCGTGGACCCCAATTTTATACTTTTGGATGAACCCTTTGCCGGTGTTGATCCAATTGCCGTAGAAGATATACAAACCATTGTAAGTCAACTTAAAGAAAAAAATATTGGTGTTCTCATTACCGACCACAACGTACACGAAACACTGAATATTACAGACCGGGCCTACCTGCTTTTTGAAGGGTCCATTCTCAAAGCCGGAACAGCTGAAGACCTGGCCAATGATGAACAGGTAAGAAAGCTATATCTCGGAGAGAAGTTTGAGTTACGCAGGTAAAATCAAGGGAATGGTTGCATTTCATCAACCAAAATATGCCAGACCTCAACAAAAGATTTTCCTGTAATAATGGGAGCAACAACAATAAGTACAAAAAATATCAGTACAAAAGCAAGCGATAACCAATCACCCTTGCTGTAGGAAGAGCACCAGGAAGAAACGGAGTTTCCAGCCATAGTTTTTGCAATATCGGAATCACTTTCGTCAGATTTTTTCTTTTTTCTATTGGCAAGTGCCTTAAATGCAAGCCCCACATCATCGAGTGTTATAAAAACCCCCCGGATGGTTCGTTGCCACACTGCCACCCGGGTTCCTGTCTGCGCTACCCTTCCCCCGGCTTGTGCTGCCATCCGGGCACCAGCCGATAAGCCGGCTATTCCGAAAATAAAATCCAGATATACCCCCAGCCAGAAAGCGAACACA
>SL_3KL_010_SEDDRAFT_10000159_pt1 | contig 47078 bp, 40 predicted proteins | sample SodLakKL_010_SED_2_FD_10381 | JGI IMG/M metagenome (IMG submission 10381)
ACCTCATCCAGCACCATAAACAAAAACCTTGAACGATTCTCAAGGCTTCCGCCAAACTCGTCATTCCGTTTATTGGTTCCATCCATGATAAACTGGTCAATGATATAAGAATGGGCACCGTGAACTTCAACCCCATCAAAACCCGCCTCCATGGCATTTCTGGCTCCAAGGCCAAAATCTTTGATGGTAGCATGTATTTCGTTGACAGTCATTGACCGGGAAGGCTCATAGGGCAATCGTCCGCCGGGCGTGAGCACTTCTCCAACAGGTACGACCACCGAAGCCGATAAGGGAGGCTTCCCTTCAGGTTGTAAAAGTCGATGAGACCATGGCCCCACATGCCATAACTGGAGAAATATCCTGCCCCCCTCTTCATGCACAGCCCTGGTTACTTTTTTCCATGCCTCTGTCTGGACTCTTGAATAGCATCCGGGCGACCCGGTAAACCCATAACCTTCAGGCGAGACCTGGCTTCCTTCTGCCACAATCAGACCGGCCGAAGATCGCTGACGATAATAGAGTGCCATAAGGTCATTGGCTTTGAGTTCAGGAGCTGTTGCCCGGCGTCTGGTAAGGGGAGCCATCACGATGCGATTTGTCAGGGTCAGAGGCCCAAGTTTATACGATTCGAAGATTTTTTGTGTCATATTGTCATCATTTTGGAATATTTTCAATGTTTGTTTCGGCTCACAAACCCTTTACTGTAAAAGTAACCAGAATATATTCAATATGTGTTTCGACTGGCATTGTCCACATAATTCAATTTAAAATGGCAGTTTGTCGATGGCTTAATAATAATAACTACCTTTGCACCGGTAATTACGAGTTGGGTTTTTTCTTTGCCCGTTTTCGAACAAGCGCCAAGCGCTGCGCAGTATAATCTCTCCACCTCATATTTCCGGGATTCAATCTAAACAGGTCACGCACAAGCGAGACCATTTAATAATATGTTAACTACCATTATGACGAATTTTGACAGTCTTCAATTAGACTTGCCCCTTTTGCAGGCATTAAAAAGCAAAGGATACACAGAACCAACCCCTGTCCAGGCACAGGCCATCCCCCTTATTCTTGAAGGCAGGGACATTTTTGGCAGTGCCCGCACAGGCACAGGCAAAACGGCAGCATTTGCCCTTCCGCTTCTTCAACTCCTGTCCAACAAACAAAAAGTGGCACGCCATCCCAGGGCATTGATCCTGGCCCCTACCCGCGAACTGGCCCAGCAGATCGCTGACAGTTTCAGAGATTACGGGAAAAACACCCGCATCAGGCACACGGTGATCTACGGCGGGGTTTCACAGCAACCCCAGGTCGATTCACTGCGCAGGGGTTGCGATGTGGTCATTGCCACACCGGGGCGTTTGCTCGACCTGGTCCAGCAAAAACACCTCAGCCTTCATGCCGCAGAGTACCTGGTACTGGATGAAGCCGACAGGATGCTCGACATGGGCTTTATCAACGACATCAGGCGTATCTGTGAGCAGTTGCCTGACCAAAGGCAGTCGATGTTGTTTTCGGCCACCATTCCGCCAGATGTCAAAAAACTCGCTGCCAGTTTGCTGCAAAACCCGGTTAGCGTAGACATCGAACCGGATTTCACCTACGACACCATCACCCACGAGCAGGTGTACTTCATCGACAAGTCGTCGAAGGCCGCCTTGTTGCAGCACCTTGTCAAAGAAGAACGCATTGACCGTTCCCTGGTATTTACCCGCACCCGCAGGGGAGCCGACAAACTGGTCAAGGCGCTTGCCAGCAAAGGCATCATGGCCCAGGCGATTCATGGCGACAAGTCTCAGGCACAGCGTCAAAAAGCGCTCAATCAGTTCAAGAGCTACAAGCTCAGCATGCTGGTGGCCACCGACGTGGCCTCGCGGGGTATCGATGTGCAGGATCTCTCGCATGTGATCAACTTCGACATCCCCGAGCAGACAGACACCTACACCCATCGCATTGGCCGGACCGGCCGTGCGGGGCAGAATGGCATCGCCTATTCGTTCTGCAGCCCCGACGAGCGGATGTACCTGAAAGACATTCAGAAAGCTACCGGAAAGAGCATCCCCGTGGCAACACATCCGTATGCAGGAGTTCCCGGCATCGAATCGGTAGTTCATAAAAGCCCTGTTGCCAACGGGCATGGCAGGAAACAAAAAGCAGCCCCTGTCTGGCACACCCAAAAATCAGGCCGGGCAGGCAGGGTACGACAAGCCAGACAGCCCGCTTAACCGGGAGTCTGGCATAAAGCCGGGGCGGTCATATTTTTTCCCGGTGGGGTCGAAGACAAAAGACGGCAGACAGAAGGTAGCGGGTAGAAGGCAGAAGATAGAAAAAGAAAAAATCCTTCCTCCGTCTCTTCCGTTATCTTCACTGGCTTGCTCCACTACCCCCAAGCAGCCGATAAAATATAATTTGCCTGTTTGCAAAAAAGACGTATTTTTGAAGCCGGCAAGCAAAAACAGCCACCCATGAACGCGACAGTGTATTTCTTCAGCAACAACAATAATAACAATTCCCCTCCCTAAACACAGGCGGTTGCATTGTTGTGTGCATAACTATACCGGAGCCCGCCTGTTTGGCGGGCTTTTTTTTTCACCCAAAGCCCTTACCCCATGGCAGAAACAACAGGTGTACTGAAAACCGAAAAGGCCATTGCCTTTGTCAAGTACAGTTTCGAAAAAGCATTATCCCGGAGGCTGAAGCTGTTCAGGATCTCATCGCCCATTGCCGTAATGGAAAATACCGGCCTCAACGATGAACTGAACGGCGTCGAACGGCCGGTGAGTTTCAATACAAAATGGGGCAACGGCAGTCTGGCGGTCATCGTTCATTCACTGGCGAAATGGAAGCGGCTGCGCCTGAAAGAAATCGGTGTCAAACCAGGCAGGGGCCTGCTGACAGATATGCGGGCCCTCAGGCCGGAAGAGGATTATTCACCCATCCACTCGATCTACGTAGACCAGTGGGACTGGGAAAAACGCATCCATCCCAAATACCGGACAATCTCCTATTTAAGGAATGTTGTCCATAATATATACGGGGCATTGAAAGAGACCGAACATCGCCTTTGTCTCGAATTTCCGGAGATCACCCCCCTGTTGCCAAAAAGCCTCCGGTTTATCCATGCCGAAGAACTGCTGCAAACATACCCGGATCTCACCCCCAAACAAAGGGAAACGGCCATCGCCAAAAAATACGGGGCAGTTTTCATCAACGGGATCGGAGCGGTGTTGTCGAGCGGCGAAGCCCACGATGGCCGGGCACCCGATTACGACGACTGGTCTACAGTGAACGAAGAAGGGAGTACCGGACTGAACGGCGATCTGATACTCTGGAGTCCGGTATTGAATAACGCCATAGAAATATCCTCCATGGGGATACGGGTCGACCCGGCGGCCCTGCAGCGGCAGCTGCACATCCGCGGCTGCATCGAAAAATCCGCCTACCCCTTTCACCGCATGTTGCTTCAGGGCAAGCTTCCGCAGAGTATCGGAGGCGGCATCGGTCAGTCCAGGTTGTGCATGTTCATGTTGCGCAAAACCCATATCGGAGAGGTGCAAGCCAGCATCTGGCCATCCGGCGAAAGGGAGCGTCTGGCATCGATGGGGGTCCATCTGCTTTGATGCCAGCGCCCTTACTTCCCTCCGGTCAGTTGCCCGTATACGGAATGCCTTCCCTGATCCATTCGGGGGGGGCCATGCCCCTGAGGTGGTAATCAAAGTATTCCTTCATCCGGATGGTGTAATCGATCTTGTTGGGGTATTTCTGCGGATGATGGGGCTCGTCGCGGTATTGCAAAAAGATGACATCCTTACCTGCACGGCGCATGGCAAGATACATTTCAATTGACTGCTCCCATGGAACGGCGTCATCCACGTCGCCATGCATAAGCAATAGCGGGGTGTTGATCTCATGGGCATAGAATACCGGCGAATTTTCAATATAAAGGTATCGTCTGTCAAACAGTGAATAACCTATGCGGCTTTGGCCGGTTTCATACTGGAACTGGCGCGCTACTCCTGACCCCCAGCGGATTCCGCTGTAGGCGCTGGTCATGTTTGACACAGGAGCACCTGCCACAGCAGCTGCAAACAGATCTGTCTGGGTAACCACATAAGCTGTCTGGTAACCACTCCAGGAGTGTCCATGCAGACCTATGGCATTGGGATCGGCAATTCCCATATCAATGATGGTCTGTACGGCTGGCTCAAGCGATTTAACGGCCGACATGCCCGGACGACCCTCGATGAAATGGATGTCGGGCAACAGCATCACATAGCCGTTGCTGGCATAGAAACCAAAACCCGGCCGGTGGTTGATCACCGTCTGGTTGAAGTCGTGCAGGCGCTGGGAATACTGTTCATAATAATAGACGAACACCGGGTACTTTTTTGAGGGATCGTAATCACCGGGCTTGATCACAATGGCCTGCAGGGGCACTCCATCGGCCGACCGGTAGCTGATGAGTTCGGCCTTGCCCCAGTTGAACTGTTCTACCTGCTCATGCAAATGGGAAATCTGTACCGGATTTCTGAAGCGGGTATTGCTGACCCACAGATCGGGAAATACATCCTGCGACTCATGGGTAAACAGAACCGTACTTCCGTCACCTGACAAATCTCTCAGCCGAAGATTCTGTCCCACATCCATTGCCAGACTCACCCCCTGGCGATCAAGCCTGGCGGTATAAATAGCTCTGACTTTGGTCTGCTCATTGAAGCCTTCAATAAACACTTCATCTCTACGACCGAACAGTGGTTTATCATCCATTCGGCGGATCCGCAGGACAGTTTGTGTCTCACGACCCTGCCCGCCTGTTACATTCCGCATCTCACCGTTGGTCAGGTTGGCATGCCATATATCATAGCGATCGTATATCAGTACAGACTGACCATCTTCCATCCATCCGGCAATGCGGTAACTGTTCGGGGGCGAAGGGCGGTCGTGGGTTTCGTTGTAAAACGGCACCTCCATATCAGCGGTCAGATTCAGGTATTCGCCTGTTCCGGTATGAAACACATGCCAGTTTTCCTGGTCGAAATAAAGCAGGTGGCGGCCATCGGGCGAAAGCAGTGTCATGTCTTCTGCCTCTTCGAGCACCAGCTGTCTTTCACCTGTATGAACATTCATGACATATACGTCGCGAAAACGCCCTTCCCAGGTAATACGCCGGGCGTGGGGTATATTGGTTGATGACAGGACAAAATCCCCGCTCCGGGCGGGCTGCACATCATGCAGGTATTCATCGGCCAGCCTGACCAGCCTGCGGTCTGCCAGGTGATATACCGACATCAGATTTTGACGTCTGACCTGGTTCCACATAACTTTTTCATGGGTTTTAATCAGAGGATCTTCACCGTGCCATATATCAATATCAGCCGCAGCCCTTATGGAATCAAGCACTGAAAGGGATTCCGGTTTTTCATCCGGACGGGCCGCAAACTGATCGGGTCTGAAACCAATGAACAGGCGTTGACCATCCAGGGTCCAGACAAGCCTGTTGTCAAATGGCAGGAAAAGTCCATCGGGAGCATCGGCCTGGCCCAGGATTCTGTCCGGGGCGTTATCACCCGGGCGCCATGCATAAACGGCCGCTGTTTCAACCGAGTCTTTTTCAAGCTCTTCGGCCCGCATATAGGCCAGCCGCGAATCCTTCTCAAACCAGGTAAAGCGGTTGAACCTTGGTGTACCGGTGGTGTCGACCGCCTGGGGTGACCGGCCTGGTTGGTCGAGCGAAAGGGCATATAGCCCATTGTGGCCCTTCAGGGTGTCATTTTTGACAAATACCAGGGTGGTGGCCAGGCTGTCGACGGTAAAACTGTCCACAAAGGGCAGCACCACCTGACTCCCATCGGCCAGGCTGCGCACATAGAGGGGCCCTCCTGCCTTTTTGAGTTTTTCATTTTCCTCTTTCGACAACAGAGTATCTTCCACCACATGCTGGTGTACAAAGATAAATTCACGGGTCTGGCTGAAGTTTGCCGTACGCACATCATCGTATTGGAGGCGGCTGCCATCGGAAGTGCTGATCAGCACGGCAGCGTTGTTGGGCCTGTCGGCCGGTCGCCGGCCCTCTGTTTCCCAGAGGGGGGGCCTGACGGTAAACAACACCCAGTTGCCCGCTGCAGAAAAACGGGGGCTGACCCCGCGTTCCACCCTGTATCCGGTGCTTCCATCGGCCGGAACAAGCACCCCGTATCCATCTCCCCTGTCGGGAGAGGCAACAAAGGCCACCCAGTTGCCGTCAAAATTAATGGTCTGTGCATCGATATGATGAAATCCCATCACGTCATCGAGGGTCATGGCCCGTTTTTCCTGTCCGCAGACAGCGAGGGCAAACAAAAGCAGAAACCCCGTTAAAAAAAAATTTGTGGTCGTTGGTCGGTTCAATTGCATTGTTCAGGAAGTTTTTTATGAAACCCATTTGCTGCCGGGAAGGCAGATTGCCCATAAAAGTACAGTTTTTTCAGCATTTTTCGAGCAGAGAATACATGCAGAACATGTCCATGCTTTATTTTTTTTCGTATTTGTTTGTCCGTATTAAAATATATCCTTAACATTGTATCGACAAAAAGACATATCATGCTGTTTTCGCGTGCAACCACCACTTATTATTATCTTTCTTTCCGCCGGGGGGATTGGTAGTGGCATGTGCCGTAAAAAGCAAACAGATTCATAAACCAGGCCCCGCAATTGCGGGGTTTTTTTTTATGTGTATGAGAAAAATTGTTTGCATAGCAGGACTGGGCCTTGTCGGGGGGTCCATGGCCATCGATCTCAGGAAGCGGGGATTTGCCAGCCACATTATCGGGGTTGAAGAGAACCCTGTACATCAACGGCGCAGCCAGGAACTTGGTTTGGTGGATGAGTTCGCAAGCCTCGAAACAGCAGTCCGGTCAGCCGATCTTGTTATCCTGGCCACCCCGGTGGACGTAGTCGGGCAATTACTCCCTGCCGTTTTGGATCTGACATTGGGAAAACCCACTGTGGTTACCGATACCGGATCAACCAAGTCCTGCATCATTGATCTGATTAAAGATCATCCGAACAGGCCTCAATTTGTGGCGGGCCACCCCATGGCGGGCACCGAGTACTCCGGTCCTGACGCTGCCAGCGGGGGATTGTTCGATCAGAAATGCGCCATAATATGCGATCCGCACGACAGTAATCCGGAGGCAGTGGCCATGGTTGAAGAAATGTACCACGTACTTCAGATGCCGGTTATCCGGATGGAGGCCTCTCAGCACGATGTGAGCGCCGCCTATGTTTCCCATATTTCACATATCGTTTCATTTGCCCTCTCCCTTTGTGTACAGGAAAAGGAAAAAAATGAAAAAAGGATCATGAGCCTGGCCGGCGGCGGCTTTGCCAGTACCGTCAGGCTGGCTGCCAGCAAATCTTCAACCTGGGCTCCCATTTTCCTTGAAAATGCAACACCTGTGCTTGAAGCCCTTGATGCATTCATGGGGTATTTGCAGCAATTCAGGAACCAGATAGCCCTGGATGACCGCGAAAAAATCAGCCAATTAATCCAACAGGCAAACCATATGCAAAAAATCATCAATTAACCCAAATACAGTTCCCTATGAGGAATCTCCAAAACAAATCATCCGCTATGGCAAAGGGCAGGTCTTCGAGGCCACTGCTCATTGCCGGCCCCTGCAGTGCTGAGTCACCAAGGCAACTTCTTGAAACAGCCACAGCCCTGGCTGCCACAGGGAAGGTAGATTATTTCAGGGCAGGGGTCTGGAAGCCACGTACCTCGCCGGGTTCTTTCGAAGGCATGGGATCAAAAGCTCTGGGTTGGCTGAAAGAGATCAGACAAGCCACAGGTCTGGCCATCTGTACCGAAGTGGCCAGCGTTAAGCATGTGGAAGAAGCCCTGCTGCACGATCTGGACATGATCTGGATTGGAGCCAGGACGGTGAGCAACCCCTTTCTCGTGCAGGAACTTGCAGAGACATTGAAAGGGACAACCATCGGCGTAATGGTCAAAAACCCCATGGCTCCCGATCTTGATTTGTGGGCAGGGAGTATCGAACGCTTCCGTCAGGCAGGCGTTGGACAGGTAAGCGCCATTCACAGAGGCTTTTTTTACTGGACAAAGTCCTTGTTCAGAAACCACCCCTGGTGGCATATCCCCTCCGGACTAAAGAAAAGGATGCCCGACCTGCCTGTTATCTGCGATCCGAGCCATATTGCCGGCAACAGCAAAATGGTGCCCCTGATCGCCCGCAGGGGCCTGGAACTGGGGATGGACGGGCTGATGATCGAAGTGCATCCCGAACCCGCCAGGGCCCTGAGCGATGCCAGACAACAGCTCAGTCCGGGAGCCTTCGCCAGCCTGATCCTGCAATTGTTTGGCGGCCAGGAGGGGGAAGCCACGCACTACGACGGCATGCTTGAAGAACTAAGGGCAGAGGTGGATGTGATCGACCAGGTCCTTGTATGGGCACTCTCGAACAGGATGAAGCTGGCGGGGGAAATTGCCGGAGTCAAGGCACATACCCATACCGGTATCCTGCAGACCAATCGCTGGGAGCAGGTCATCGAAGGGGTTATGGCCAAATCGCGGGAGTCGGGCCTGCGCCCCGATTTTATACGAAACCTTTTCGACCAGATTCATCGCGAATCCCTGTCGATCCAGAAAGGCTCCCCCGAAAACAAAAAACCGGGAATTTGTCATACATTTGCCATATAGCCAAGCCATATGGAAACGATCAAGGTCAAAGGCGGGGCCCTGGAATGCCTCGTTGTGGTGGGGGGGCAGCTGAATCAGCTCCATAGTTACCTGCCTGCCGACAATGTATTCATCATTACCGACCACCACCTCTACCACATTTATGGTCAGGAGTTCCCCGGTTTCCCGGTATATGTCGCCGAACCGGGCGAACAGAGCAAAACCATGGAGTCGGCCCGGAACATCTTTTACTGGCTGATGGAGAAAGGGGCCGGACGCAATGCCTTCATTCTGGGCATCGGCGGTGGCATGGTGTGCGATCTGGCCGGATTTGTGGCGTCGGTGTTTATGCGGGGAGTAAAATACGGTTTCGTGGCCACTACATTACTGGCCCAGGCAGATGCAAGCATCGGAGGCAAGAACGGGATCAACCTGGATGGGTATAAAAACATCATCGGCACATTCAATCAGCCTGCCTTTGTGCTCTGCGACACCGGCATGCTCCGCAGCCTCCCCCAGGAGGAGATAAAAAGCGGGCTGGCCGAAGTGGTCAAGCACGCCCTGATTGCCGACAAAAACATGTTCGGGCGCATTGCCGAAAACCCCGGCTCCATCTTCCGGCTCGAGGAAAGCATGATCAACTACCTGGTGTCCCGGTCGGTGCACATCAAGTCGGGCATTGTTTCGCGCGACGAAAGAGAAGCCGGTGAGCGACGTAAACTGAACCTGGGGCACAGCTGGGGGCATGCTGTCGAAAAAACCGACGCAATACCCCATGGCAAGGCGGTATCCATTGGCATCGCCTTCGCAGCCCATTTGTCGGAATACATCGGATGCCTGAAAGAGGATCAGCGCAAACAGATCGTTTCATTGCTCGAATCGATCGGCCTGCCAACCAGCACAACCACCAACCCCATGACCATCTTCCGGGCCATGGTAAAAGACAAAAAAAGGGAAAATGCCCGGATCCATTTTGTGCTGATTGCCGGCATCGGACAGGTGAGCGTGGAGCCCATATCCCTGTCGGAGCTGGAGGCCTTTGTGCAGACACTGAAGGGGAGTGACACCCCCGGCCAAACCCATTAACGCCTGGGAGAAATTCGGCATGAATAAACTGTATACAGTATTTGGCAGTCCTGTGCTTCATAGCAAGAGCCCGCAACTTTTTCATCACCTGCTCGAAGCCGGGGATTTCTATACGAGAATCCGGCCCGGCTCAGCGCCGGACCTCATTCGAATGTTCAGGTTATGGAACATTCGCGGGGCCTCGGTCACCTCCCCTTTCAAAGAAAGCATCTTTCCCCTTATCGACGAAGCATCCGATACGGCCAGGCATATCGGGGCCGTGAACTGCATACGGTATGAAGGGGGGTCTATTGCCGGGCATAATACCGATCACCATGGGGTGAATGCTGCCCTGGAAGAAGCGGGCGTGGACCTAAATGGGGCAAGGATATTGGTGCTGGGCGCCGGCGGTGCCGCCAGGGCTGCCGTATACGGCCTGGTCCGGGCCGGGGCCGGAGTCAGCGTCTGCAACCGCACCCGGGCGAAAGCCGAACGCATTGGCCTGCAATACGGTGCAGATGTCATTGGCTGGGACGATCCTGCCCCCCGGGCTGCATTCGATGCCGTGGTTTCGGCCCTCCTGCCCGAGGCCAAACCTCCGTTTGCCGACCGTTGGGAATACGGTTTGCTGCTTGATGCCATCTACAAACCCTCAGCAATGAAAGCCCATGCCCTGACCCGGGGGATCCCGGCCATCAGCGGAGAACGCTGGCTGATCCATCAGGGCATTGAGGCTGCCAGATTCTATATGGACAAGAACCCCCAACCGCGCACCATGGCATTGGAACTGGACAAAATCCCGAACAGGGAAAACCTCCGCATTTTAGTGGCCGACAGGGAAAAACCCGCCGATGTTCACCGACTGCGGCCCGACCTGGTGATATCTGCCCCAGGCATGAACAAGGCCCGGATAAAACGCATCATCCATGAAGAGAAAGTGCTTGCCTTCGGCGGTTGATGGCAGCCTTCAGGCACCTCCCTCCAAAAGCGCTGCCCAACGAGCTATTGCCATTGCCTCCCTTGCCCCCGGGCTATCGGTGATCAGGCACCCCGGGCAATGCGACGACGTACTTTCTGCCATTGGGGTCTGCCTCGATCTGGGGGCCGGCCTGCAATGGCACAAAGACGATCTGCACATACAAGGAGGCATCGACACCCCAAAAAAGCCTCTTAACTGCGGAGAATCCGGGCTCGGCCTGCGGATGTTTTCGGGCATCGCGTCAAGCCTGGGCGAAGAGGTGGTGCTTACCGGCGAAGGCAGCCTGCCGGGCAGGCCAATGGTTGCCCTGGAAAATTCTCTCCGGACCCTTGGGGTCGTATGCCGAACTCAGAATGGCTACCTGCCCGTAAAGGTAAAGGGGCCTATCCGGGCCGAAGAAGCCAGCATCGACGCTTCATCAGGATCACAGGTGCTTACCGGCATTCTGATCGCAGCCCCCCTGAGTGGGAACAGCCTGAATATTTGTGTTGAAAACCTGAAAAGCAAACCGTATATCGACCTCACCCTTGAGCTCATGAAGGCATTTGGTGCGGAAGCCACCCATTCGGGATACAGGGAATTCCATATCAGGGGAGGGCAGTCGTACAAAGCCACGCATTACGTGGTGGAAGGAGACTGGAGTGCTGCCGCATTCCTGCTGGTGGCGGGCGCTACTGCCGGAAGGATCCGGGTGACCGGATTGGACCCCCGGTCGTTCCAGGCCGACAGGAAGGTGCTGAAGGCCCTGGAGATGGCAGGAGCAGGCATCCTCTTCGGGCAGGCGGGACTCGAAGTATGGAAGAGAAAGCTGACCCCTTTCTCGTTCGATGCCACCGATTGTCCCGATCTCTTCCCCCCCCTGGTATGCCTGGCGGCCAGCTGCCGGGGGAGAAGCAACATCAGGGGCATCGACAGGCTGAGCATCAAGGAAAGCGACCGTGCGGCCACCCTGATGGAGGTGTTCGGCAAGATGGGCATAGTAGTTCAGTTGCGTCAAAACACCATGATCATAGAGGGCCGGCGCGCCGGGGGGGCCACGGTAAGCTCACACGGCGATCACCGCATCGCCATGGCTGCCGCCATCGCGGCTCTCAATGCCGGAAACCCGGTAAACATTATGGATGCCGGGGTCGTTAATAAGTCCTACCCCGGTTTTTTTGAAGACCTGGAAAAGGTGAGTACAGCGGCCGGAAGAGGTGAAGAGGCCTGAACGGGCGGCCCCTGCTGCCTGTCTGCAAACAGCAAGAAGATGAACAGTTTTGGGCGAATATTCAGAATGCATATTTTTGGCGAATCACATGGCCCCCTGGTTGGACTGTGCCTTGATGGCTGCCCCCCGGGCATAGCCCTGAAGGAGGAGGACTTCCTGGCCGACCTGGACCGCAGAAGGGCCGGTGCCAGGGGAACAACCCCCCGGGTAGAGACCGACCATCCCGAAATTGTTTCCGGATGCTTTGAAGGGCATACCACGGGAGCCCCACTGACCCTGTTGTTCACCAACCGAAACATGCGTTCAGGAGATTATGCTGCACTGGCCCGGACGCCAAGGCCCGGACATGCCGATTTTGTCGCTTCAAAACGTTTCAGGGGCTTCAACGACCCCCGGGGCGGCGGGCATTTTTCGGGCCGGCTGACCCTGGCCCTGGTGGCAGCAGGGGTGGTGGCAAAAAAATTACTTCCCGGCATCCGGATCTCGGCCCGCCTGCTTTCGGCAGGCGGACATTCCGACATCGCCTCTGCCATTGACCGGGCCATGAAGGAGGGCGACAGCCTGGGCGGACTGGTCGAATGCCGGGCAGACAACGTCCCCGCCGGCTGGGGAGAACCCTTTTTTGATCCGGCAGAGGCGGTGATCAGCCACCTGGCTTTTGCCGTTCCTGCCATCAAAGGCATCGAGTTTGGTTCGGGCTTTGCAGCCGCTGCCATGAAGGGCAGCCGGCACAACGACCCCATCATCAACAGAGAAGGGAAGACCGCTTCGAACAATGCAGGCGGGATCAGCGGAGGGCTCACCAACGGCAACGAACTGGTCTTCCGGGTTGCCGTAAAGCCCACTTCGAGCATTTCCAAAGAACAACAAAGCCTGAACCTGGAAAGCGGGATAATGGAGCCCCTTTCGGTAAAGGGGCGGCATGATGCCTGCATCGCCCTGAGGGTACCCGTGGTGATAGAGGCCATTACCGCCATGGCCCTGGCCGATCTGAAATTGATGGCCGCCAGGGGGGAAGGATAAAAAATACTTCCTTTGATTGAACAAATTCCCCTTGTTGGTTGTAGTTAATAAAAAAGAATTACCTTAGCTGGCTCCGAACACAAAGACAATGACCGGAAAAACCCATCATCACCTCCATCGCACAATCCATTCCCCAAAAGGGAGTTGACCGGAACCATCGTGGGTTTTTTCACAGAGAACATACCATCAGGCCCCGGGAAACCCCGGGGCTTTTTTATTGAGCCAAAACAAATTGCACAAGCATGACAACCAACAGCCATACCCTCCATCATCATCCTGCGCTTCAGGCGGCCGGGCGATAAAGGATTGGCTATGTAACAAAAACACAGCATCACTTACGCAGGGGGACCGCCGACACCGGCAGGCCCCCTTTTTTTTATTATCAAAACACCAACTAAGCATGACACACAAAAACAAACTGTTGACCCTGGCCGTTCAAAAAAGCGGCCGGTTGAGCGAAGACTCCCTGAGCCTGCTCAAAAAATGCGGCATTGGCATTCAGAACGGCCGCAACCGTCTAAAAGCCACCGCCAGTGGGTTCCCCCTCGAGCTGATCTTTTTGCGCGACGACGACATCCCCCAATATGTAGAGGACGGGGTGGCCATGGCAGGCATACTGGGACTCAACGAGGTCATTGAAAAAAACCGCAAGGTCAGCATCGTCAGCGAACTGGGGTTTTCGCGCTGCCGGCTCTCGGTGGCCGTTCCTAAACAGGTCGATTATCCGGGCAGGGAATACCTCAACAACAAGCGCATCGCCACCTCCTATCCGGCCATTCTTCAGTCATTCCTGAACGATAACGGCCTGAAGGCCGAGATACACCCCATCAGCGGATCTGTCGAAGTCACCCCGGGTCTGGGCCTGGCAGACGCCATTTTTGAGATCGTGAGCTCGGGGGGCACCCTGATTGGTAACGGGCTGAAAGAAGTGGAGGTTGTTCTGGAAAGCCAAGCGGTGATGATCGCCCGGGAAGGCCTCCCGGCAGACACCGGAGAACTTTTGCAGCAACTGCTCTTCAGGATCAAGGCCGTTCAAAAGGCCAGCAACAACAAATACATCCTGCTGAACGCACCCAAAGAAAAGCTCGGGCGCATCAGTTCGTTATTGCCGGGGATGAAGAGCCCCACCCTGATGCCGCTGGCCGAAAAAGGCTGGTATTCTCTGCATTCGGTGATCAGCGAAGATGATTTCTGGAACGTGATCGACAATTTGAAAGAAGCAGGCGCCCAAGGCATACTTGTGATCCCGATAGAGAAAATGGTGGTTTGAAAGCACCCTTTAAAAAGAACCGGAATAAAACAGGCTATGAAAATCGTATCGAAGATCATCCCGGCCGAATATGAACGAATCCTGCAGCGGCCAAAGGAAGTGCAGGAAGGACTGGAACAAAAGGTGAGCCGCATCATCGAAAGGGTCGAACAGGGGGGCGACGAGGCCCTGCGCGAACTCTGCCGGGAGATCGACGGCCGCGTACCCCAACAGTTTGAAATACCCCCGTATCAGCTGGCACTGGCCGGAAGCGATGTGGACGGCCACCTGAAATCGGCCATCAGCCAGGCCATCGAAAACATCCGCACCTTTCACCAGGCCCAGCTGCCGATGCCGGTGTCGGTCGAAACCATGCCCGGTATCCGCTGCAGCCTGCATTACGAGCCCATCGAAAAGGTGGGGCTCTACATACCCGGAGGCACCGCCCCCCTGCTGTCTACCGTATTGATGACGGCCATCCCGGCAAGCCTGGCGGGTTGCCGGGAGATCATTGCCTGCACCCCACCCGGGGCGCCCCCCGAATTGCTATACACCCTCAGTCTGTTCAAAATGAGGGTGTTCTCCATCGGAGGGGCACAGGCCATTGCAGCCATGGCACTGGGTACCGAAAGCATACCCAAAACCGACAAGGTGTTTGGCCCGGGCAACGCATGGGTCACTGCCGCAAAAATGCAGCTGGCAGGCCGTGGACTGGCCATCGATATGCCAGCCGGCCCATCGGAGTTAATGGTCATTGCCGACGACACGGCCATCCCGTCATACATTGCCGCCGATTTGTTATCGCAGGCCGAGCATGGCCCCGACAGCCAGGTGGTTTTGGTGGCAACCTCGATGGACATCATCCGGGCCACCATGGATGAAGCAGGGAGGCAGATCGAAAAATTGCCGCGAAGGGAGGTAGCCAGACAGGCGATGAGACAGAGTCTGGCCATTTGTGCAGATAATGTGCAGCAGGCATTGGATATCAGCAACTACTATGCTCCCGAACACCTGATATTGTCGGTAAGGGAAGCCCGGAAAGCCGCCGGACAAATCCGCAATGCCGGATCGGTCTTTCTCGGCAACTTCACCCCTGAATCGGCGGGCGACTATGCCAGCGGCACCAACCACACCCTTCCCACAGGCGGATTTGCCAGGGCATGGAGCGGAATCACCACCTCTGCCTTCATGAAGGCCATTTCCATACAGGAGATCACCCGCGAAGGACTACTGAAACTGGCACCAGCCATATTGCAGATGGCCGGTGCCGAACAGCTCGACGCCCACGCAAGCGCCGTATTGCAAAGGATACAAAAACCCCCGGAAGATGTCATTTGACCTGAACTCATTGCTCCCGCCCCACATCAGGGAGCTGAAGCCCTATGTTTCGGCCAGGGATGACTATCCCGGCAACGATACGCCTGCCGTATTCCTCGACGCCAATGAACTGCCCGGACCCATGCAGGGGATGCCGTCCGGCATCAACCGCTATCCGGGCAAAGAAGCCGTCATTCTCAAAGAACAGATCGCAGCCGTAAAAGAACTGGAAAGCGACCGGGTTTTTCTAGGCAACGGCAGCGACGAGATCATCGACCTGCTGATGCGCTGTTTTGCCCGGCAGGGGCAGGACAGCATCATGATCTTCCCCCCCGCTTTCGGGATGTACGCGGTACGGGCCGCTGCCAACAACCTGAAGGTGGAGGAGGTGCCCCTCGATGCCGGTTTCACTATCGATGTCCGGGCAGCCCTGGCAGCCACCGGTCCTCAAACCAGGCTCATCTTCGTTTGCCACCCCAACAACCCCAGCGGGAATGCCCAGCAAGTCGAAACCATCCGCCGGATTGCCAGGGAGTTCAACGGTCTGGTGGTCGTTGACGAGGCCTATATCGATTTCTGTCCCGAAAAAAGCCTGCTGCCCGTACTCCGATCACACCCCAATCTGGTCGTATTGCAAACCTTCTCCAAAGCCTGGGGACTGGCAGGAGCCCGTGTGGGGATGGCGTTTGCATCTGCAGCCATTACCGGGGTCCTGAAAAAGGCGGGTTTCCCATACAACGTAGGTTCGCCAGCCCTGAAGCTGGCCGGCGAAGCCCTGAACCGGCATGCCGAATACCGGCTGAACCTGATCCGGCTCCGCAGGCTGCGCGATGAACTCGGCAGCCGACTCAGGGAAATGCCCCTGGTCGAAAAGGTGTATCCTTCCGATGCCAATTTCCTCCTGGTGAAAACCCGCGATGCCGGGCTTGTATACCGCCACCTGGCCAAACTGGGAGTGGTGGTGAGGAATCGTGACAATGAGGCCGGGTGCAAAGGATGCCTTCGCATAACGGTGGGCAGCGCCACCGAGAACGAACGGCTGATCAGGAGCTGGGAAATCCTCGGGAAAAACCCACAGAAAGCACGGCGCAAAGCGGCCCCCGAAACGGCAGGGGAAGGTCGGGTGCAAAAAACCGAACCTCCACGCGAATCCATCATCCGCCGCAAAACCAGCGAAACCGACATCACCCTCAGGCTAAACCTTGATGGAAAGGGCGAAGCTAACATACAAAGCGGGATCGGGTTTCTCGATCATATGCTGCAACAGATCGCAAGGCACGGCCTGATCGACCTGGAGGTGGATGCCCGGGGCGACCTGGAGGTAGACCTTCACCACAGCATCGAAGACATCGGCATATGCCTGGGATCGGCCCTGAAGCAGGCACTGGGAGATAAAGCCGGTATCGAACGCTATGGTTTTGAACTCCCGATGGACGATAGCCGGGCCAGGGTATTGATCGACCTCGGGGGAAGGAACTACCTCAGCTGGGACGCTTCATTTAGCGCAACCGAAGTGGGGGGCATCCCGGCAAGCCTCTTCCGGCATTTTTTCCGTTCGCTGGCCGAGGCCGCCAGTTGCAACCTGCATGTGGAAGCCAGCGGAGATGACGATCACCATCAGATCGAGGCCATTTTCAAGGCCTTTGCCCGTGCACTGCGCATGGCAAAAAGCAAAAATACCTCAGGCATCATGCCGAGCACCAAGGGCCGGCTATAGGTGGAAGGTGGAAGGAACGATGGAACGATGGAACGATGGAACGAAAAAGTTGAAGAGTTGAAGAGTTGAAGAGTTGAAAAGTTGAAAAGTTGAAAAGTTGAAGAGTTGAATCTTAAACCCATTAAACTATTAAACTATTAAACTATTAAACCTGTTTGGGATTTCCCAGGGTTTAAACTGGCGCACTGCCTGCGGACAGTGGATAAACGACGTTTCGACATTTAGCAATTATCCCTGGGCCAGGTAAATAATTACAAACACATGAACGAAATCATCAGGATCGTGGACTACAGGGCCGGGAACATTGCCTCGGTCATTAATGCCCTGGGGCGTTTGGGCGGTTCGGCTTCCCTGGCTTCCCGGCCGGCCGAACTGGCAGGGGCCCGCAAACTCATATTCCCCGGAGTGGGTCACGCACGTCCGGCCATGGAGGCCCTGATGGCAAGCGGAATGCACAAGGCCATCCGTGAATTTACCGGTCCGGTACTCGGCATTTGCCTTGGCATGCAACTGATGGCCGGGCAGTCTGAAGAGGGCGAAACCCCGGGCCTGCACATTTTCGACCAGCCCATACGGCGCTTTGGGCCATCGTTGAAAGTGCCCCATATGGGATGGAACAATGTTTTTGACCTGAAGGGCCCGCTGTTTGCCGGAATCCCTGAAAACACCCATTTTTATTTTGTACACAGCTATTACATGCCCATTTCGGCCGACACTACCGCCAACTGCCATTACGGTTTGCAGTTTGCGGCCGCGGCCACTTCCGGGAACCACTTCGGGGTGCAGTTCCACCCCGAAAAAAGCGGGGAGGCCGGCATGCAATTGCTGAAAAACTTCATCGGATTATGATCGTCATACCTGCCATCGACATTATGGACGGAAGCTGCGTCCGTTTGCTGCGCGGAGCCTTTGAGCAGCGCAGCACATACAGGCATACGCCCCTGCAGATCGCAAGGGAATTCGAATCGGCAGGCATCACCCACCTGCACCTGGTTGACCTGGATGGGGCACGCAGCGGCCGACCGGTCAACCTGAAGGTTTTGGAAACACTGGCAACCAATACCTCCCTGTCGATCGACTACGGAGGGGGCATCCGGAATGCTACCCATATCAGGCAGGCTTTTGAAGCCGGGGCCAACCAGGTGAACCTGGGAACCTATCTGTTTTCGGAAGAAGAATTGCCCGGACAAAGCCTGGCCGATTTCGGGGCCGACAGGCTGATCGCCGCCGTTGACAGCAAGAATGGCAAGGTGGCCATCAACGGCTGGCAGCAACAGACAACCAGAACGGTTTCAGGGTTCATGGGTGAGCTGGCCGGCATGGGATGGACCTTTTTTGCCGTCACCGACATCAGCCGCGACGGCACCATGGCAGGCCCCGACCCCGGGTTCTATTCTCCCCTTGTGGAAGAGTTCCCGGGGCTGAAGATCATTGGCGGAGGCGGAGTGGCCAGCATGGAGCATCTACTCATGCTGAAAGCGTGCGGTCTGTATGCCGCCGTTACCGGGAAAGCCCTGCTCGAAGGAAAGATAAGCCCGGCTGAGCTCAGTACTTTTATACAACCCTGATCACCCACGTGGGAGGAATGATGGAACAAAGACGGAGGACGGAAGACGGAGGAACGATGGCACAAAGGAACGATGGTACGAAAAAACTGACTTTTTTTCTACCTTCTACTTTCTGCCTTCTACCTTCTACCTTCTACTTTCTGTCTTCCGCCTTCTGTCTTCCGTCTTCCGTCTTCGACCTTTCGACTTTTCGAACCAGATAATTACAAACAGGACAAAACAAACAACATGCTGACCAAACGCATCATTCCCTGCCTGGATATCAAAAACGGACGTACCGTGAAAGGCGTGAGTTTTGACAATCTCCGGGACGCTGGCGATCCGGTGGAACTGGCTGCCAGGTATTCGGAACACGGGGCCGACGAACTGACCCTTCTCGACATTACCGCCACCCTCGAAGCACGGGCCACCTTCGTGCAGGTAGTGGAAGAGGTGGCCGCAGCCATATCCATCCCATTTACCGTGGGGGGTGGCATATCGAGCGAGCAGCAAGTGGAACTGCTGCTTTCAGCAGGGGCCGACAAGGTGTCGGTAAACACCGCCGCCCTGCTTGATCCGGGGCTGATCACCCGGCTGTCAAACGCTTTTGGCAATCAATGCGTGGTGGTGGCCATCGACGCAAAATTGCAGCAGGGCCGGTGGGAGGTGGTGAGCCATGCCGGCACCCGCCCGACAGGATTGCCGGCCATCGGCTGGGCAAGGCAATGCTGTGACCTGGGGGCCGGAGAGATACTGCTTACCTCATTTACCGCCGATGGCACCCGTGGGGGCTTTTCGCTCGACATCACCGGGGAGGTGGCCCGGGGAGTCAGCATCCCTGTGGTGGCTTCGGGCGGAGCCGGCAGCCCTGCCCACTTCTTCGATGTGTTCACCCTGGCCGGGGCCGATGCCGCCCTGGCTGCCGGCATCTTCCATTACGGCATGGTAAGCATCGGGCAGGTAAAGGCGTATTTAAAAAAGTACGGGGTCGGCGTAAGATGATAAACGGCAGACCCCGGGCGGAGGCAGGCAGCGAACAAGTAACCAACTTTAAACGAATTCTGACACATGGACCCGGAAACACTTAATTTCAGCAAAGGTGGGGGGCTGATCCCCGCCATTGTCCAGGACGCTGCAAGCGGCAGTGTGCTCATGCAGGCCTATATGAACCGCGATGCCCTCAACAGGACGTTGTCGACCGGCAAGGTGACTTTTTTCAGCCGCAGCAAACAAAAACTGTGGACAAAAGGGGAAACCTCGGGCAATTACCTGCTGCTGGGGGAGATTCTTGCCGACTGCGATCGCGACTGCCTGTTGATCAGGGCGCGTCCGCAGGGCCCTGCCTGCCATACCGGGCAGAACTCCTGCTTTGGCGTACAGGCAGAGGATGACAGGCCTTCGCTGCTTTTTTTACACACCCTCGAAAACCTATTGCGCGACCGGAAAAACGCCGACCCCGGGTCGAGCTATACCGCCCGGCTGCTGGCAGAAGGGCCGAAAAAAATAGCAAAAAAGCTTGGTGAAGAGGCCGTGGAAGTGGTCCTGGAGGCAGAGCAGGGCAGCCGCGAAAGGCTCATCGAGGAGGCGGCCGACCTGGTTTATCACCTGAGTGTACTGCTGCTGTCGAGAGAGTTGTCGTGGGAGGATGTGGCCGCTGAGCTTGAAAAAAGACACTCAGGCTGAGGGATGGCTTCCGCTGCCGAGTTGCTCCAGCACTTCCTCCAACGTTTCCACGGGCTGTTTGCAATGGTCCTGTTCGCATACATAGAGCAGGGTCCTGTCGCCGGCAAACCTTCGGGCAAGCAGGGGGACCCGGGTATGCTGCTCCCCTTCGGCCCCGGCAATCAGCACATCGGGAAGATAATGCCGGTTCAGCCTGGCAGCCAGGGCAGGGGCCCCGGGGCCTGCGATGGCCAGGGTGCGGAACCCCCCTACCTGGAGCAGCAATAGCTTTCCCCAGCCGGTATGGCCGAAACCGTATTTCTGCAATGTTTCTTTCATGTCGGCGAGCATCAGGCGGCTTCGTTCAGCCCAGGCGCTTTCTTCGAAAACCATCGACAGGCAGAATAAAACCCTGGCCATGACGCTGTTTGACGACGGGATAACATTGTCGTAGCTTTCGAAACTCTTTGCCGGCAATTTTTCGGCATGGCGTGAGACAAAGGAGAAGAGCCTGGTGCCGGGAGCAGAAAAATTGGACATGACATAGTCCCCGAGTTTTTTCGCAGCCAGCAGGAAGTTTTCGTCCAGGCTGACCTCGTATAACCTGAGAAAGGCATCTGCCAGCAAGGCATAATCTTCCAGGAAACCTTCTGTAGAACCCTGATCCTCCCCCAGCAAACGGGAAAGCCTTCCATCCTCTCCCATGGCCCGGCGCTGCAATTCGGATGCAGCCATGCTGGCCCGACGCAAAAAGTCTTTTTCTGCGAATGCCGCAGAGGCATCGGCAAGGCCTTTGATCATCAACGCATTCCACGACACCAGCAATTTGTTGTCGAGCCCTGGCCTCACCCGTTTGCTTCGGGCCTGAAACAGTTTCTTTCTGGCCCCAGCCACCACGGCGGCCAACTCTGCGGGCTGCATCCCCCGGCTGCGGGCAAATGCCTCCTCATCCTCAACCTGCAAAAGAATGTATTTCCCATTTTCCCAGCTGCCTTTCGTTCCCATCTGGAAGTAGTCTTTCATCAAGGGAGCCCGGGGCCCGAGTACCTGGTCGACCTCCTCTGTGGTCCACACATAAAACCGTCCCTCCTCGCCCTCGCTGTCGGCATCCAGGGCTGCATAAAACAGCCCTTCGGGCGAGCTCAGTTCCCTTTCTGCAAATGCCACCGTTTCGTACACCACCTCTTTGAACAGGGGGTCTTTGGTCAGCTTCCATGCATTGGCGTATACCGACAACAACTGCCCGTTGTCGTAAAGCATCTTTTCGAAATGCGGGACTTTCCATTGGGCATCGGTCGAATAACGGGAAAACCCACCTCCCAGAACGTCGTAAATGCCGCCCAGGGCCATCTTACGCAAACTGAGCGCTGCCTGGTCCAATGCCGCCTTGTCGGCAGTTTGCCGGTAATAATGTAGCAGGAACTCATGAACAACCGGAAGCGGGAACCTGGGCGCCCCCTGGCTTCCGCCACTCACCTTGTCCTGTTGGTCCATGACCTGTTCAAACAGCTTCTGTGCATCCTCCCGGCGAAAGCTTGCCGATACCCGCGAGGCGGATACGAAGCCATGGTCGGCCACCCCCTGTGTAAGACGGGCGGCCTGCTGCTCTAAATCGGGGTATTGCCCCCCGAAGAGTTCCGCCACCCTTTCCAGAATGCTTTTCCATTGATCTCTCGGAAAATAGGTCCCGCCCCAGAACGGCCTTCCGTCTGGCAAAGCAAAGCAATTCAGGGGCCAGCCCCCCTGCCCCGAGACCATTTGCACCGCATCCATGTAGAGGTGATCGATGTCGGGCCTTTCCTCGCGGTCAACCTTCACACAAACAAAATACCTGTTCATCAGCCGGGCCACCTCCTCGTCCTCAAAACTCTCCCTTTCCATCACATGACACCAGTGACAAGCCGAATAGCCAATGCTGACAAGCAGGGGTTTGTTTTCGGTTCTGGCCCGGTTCAGGGCCTCTTCTCCCCACGGATACCAGTCGACGGGGTTGTACAGATGTTGAAGCAGATAAGGGCTGGATTGACCCTTCAGGTGGTTTTCCTTCGGCATGACTTTTTAAGTTGATTCGCAGTATGTTTTACTCAACTCCCAAAGCTTTTCGGCCACCTCGCTGTTTCTGGCCTGCCGGCTTGTCCGGCCGATCTTTTTATTGACGAAGTATTCTCCGCCAATGCCCTCCACCTCTGGCGAAGTGGCCAGATAAACAAGGGTCCCGGCCCCTTTTTCGGGGGAGATCATCAGGGGGCTTAACAGCCTGGTCAGCCACGATGGCATCTTGTCATAAAGGCGGGTGTTGACAAAGCCCGGATGCAGGCAATTGACCGTCACACCGCTACCCCTGAGCATATTGTCCAGTTTCCGGGTAAACAGGATAATGGCCAGTTTGCTCTGCGCATAGGAGCGGATGCAGTCCCAGCCTTTTTCCCTTTCCGGGTCGTGAAGTCGCATGCATGCAGCATGATGGGCGATACTCGAAACATTGACAATGCGTGCAGGGGCAGACTCCCTGATCATGTCGAGCAGGGAGGTGGTCAGCAGGAAGTGAGACAGGTAGTTCACCGCAAAGTTCAGTTCGATGCCGTCTTTCGACAGCCTGCGCTTTGTTTCCAACACCCCGGCATTGTTAATCAGCAAATGAAGCTTGCCGTCTACTTGCCTGAAGTCGTGCACAAATTGACGGATGGAGTCGAAAGAGTCGAGATGGCATGGCATCAGCACCGCGTCCTGCTGGCCGGTAGCCGCGGCAATGTCTGACAGCAGCCTTTCTCCCTTTTCAATGTTGCGTACCGGCAACACCAGTTTCATCCCCTTTTTGGCCAGTTCAATGGCTGCTATCCGGCCAATGCCGGAGGTGGAGCCCGTAATGATCGCAATCTTTCCCTTCTGATGCATAACCGGTGGTGCAGATTTTGTTTGGTACAATACACAAACATTTAAGCATTGCTTTTGTTTAAAAAAAAAAGCACACCGGGTAAACAAGGGCCGATGTCAACAAAAAAACAGCAACAATGAATTTCTTGATCTTTTTTTCTATTGTACTGGTCATCTATGTCCTAGTCAACTACTACATCTTTGTCCGCGGATTGAGGGTATTTCCCTCCGGCAGTGCGTGGCGCCCATATTATGTGTGGGGGTTCTGGTTGCTCGCCTCGACCTATGTGGCCGGCCGGGTTGTCGAAAAATTCTGGCTGGGGCCTGTAAGTGATGTCCTGGTCTGGACCGGTTCGTTCTGGCTGGGGGCGATGCTGTATTTTTTCCTCCTGGTGGTGGTGTTTGATCTGCTGAGGCTGTCGCATCATCTCATTGGGTGGTATCCGGGTGCATGGGTTGCCGCCTGGGACAGGGTTCAGCGAACCCTCATGGCCGGATCCCTTGTTTTGGTGGCATTGCTCCTGACCCTCGGACACATCAATACCCGCTTCCCGAAGATCAGGCACCTTGAGATACATATTCCGAAAGAGACCGGGAGCATGGACTCGCTGAGGGTGGCACTGGTATCCGACATCCATTTGGGCACCCTTATCGGCAGCAGGCAGCTCGGGCGGCTGACAGACATGGTGAACGGGCTGCAGCCGGACATCATCCTGCTGGCCGGAGATATCCTGGACGAAGACCTGGAACCCGTGATACGACAGAATACGGGACAGACCCTGAAAAGGCTGCACGCACCCCTGGGGGTGTTCGGCGTCATGGGGAACCACGAATACATCGGTGGCCCCGAACGGGCTTATGATTACCTCGAAGATCACGGGATCACCATCCTGCGCGACAGTGCGATCAAGGTCAACCAAAGCTTTTACCTGCTGGGACGCGAAGACCGTGACAAGAACCGATTCACCGGCAGGAAGCGGCTACCACTCAGCAAACTGATGGAAGGGATAAACCTGTCCTATCCTGTTATCCTGGTCGATCATCAGCCGTTCTACCTGGAGGAAGCCGCACAACTGGGCGTTGATCTGCAACTGTCGGGACATACCCATCACGGACAGTTATGGCCCCTGAATTTAATTACACGGGCCATGTTCAGGATCAGTCACGGATACGGAAATGTTCAGGGTATGCACGCTTATGTTTCGAACGGGGCAGGCACATGGGGTCCTCCGGTGCGCATCGGCAACCGCCCGGAGATCGTAAACCTGAAACTGCATTTTGTTAAAGCAGACCGGTAAAGCTAAAACCTGACAACATCCGGTTCCTGCCGTGTTTGTTTCTTGTCGCTGCGCGAAAAGAGACGGCCCATAAACCGGCTTGCTTTCGATATCATGGAGTAGGCCAGTTTGAAACCCGCAGAAGCCCGGCGGATCAGGGCAAATACCGTGAACAGCCGCTCGATGGAGTGAAGGCTGTCATTCAGTGAATTTTCGGCCATGAGGACTTCGTAGCGCAACCTGGCCTTTTCCAGGCGGAGGTCCTGCATGTTTCTGATTTGATGCCAATTGATATTTCCCATTATCCGGCCCCCTTCCTTTCTCCGGCACCGGCATCATCGTCAGAGAGAAACAAATTGACCAGGGTGCGTATGGCAACCCGGCCGAAGATGTGTCTGCGCCAGACATAAATCACCAGGCAGATGAGCAGATGAACCCCTCCGGTGGTGAGCAGGCCCAGGACAAGGGAATCCAATACCTGCCCCAGGTAAACAGCCAGGGCCCCGGAAAGGAAAACCAAGGTCAGCATGCCCATAACCAAGAGCAACGCATGGGCCATGAAGAGGCTCAACACCTTCACGGCCTTTTCGAAAGCGACGATGCCATAATAAGAGAGCTTGGTCTCCAGGTACTTTTGCAGGTTGTCCTTTAACCCGGCGATGTGCTCAAGCAGCTCTCTGCCTTCCATGTAAGGGAACTTTAGGTTTATTTCAGGCTTTCGGGAGTGGCGTTTTTCACCTTTTCCCTGGCATCATCGGCCATGTCGCCCACATAATGCTTTAATTCATCCATTTTGGCATTCACCTGCCTGGCAAGTTCGTCCGAATATTCACGGCTTTTCTTTTTCAGTGTCTTCCTGGTCTCATCTCCCGGGCCGGGGGCAAACAGCAATCCTGCTGCCACCCCAACGGCAGCGCCAAAAATAAAACCAATCAATGCGTTACCACTTGAACTGCTCATACGATGATGTTTTTTTGTTAAACAATGGTGGGTTTTTGCCAAATGACGAAAACCCCTCGTTTTTTTAGCTTATAAACAAATATAGTGATAATCTGTTGAAAACACAATACACCTGGTCTTTGGGGCGTTCATTACTGAACTTTTCCTGACAGCAGGTGCGGATTCAGGTGGCCTTTGTAAGGATAACTTCTTATTTTTACGTAAAAATGCCCGGATTTGTTACTGTTTTTTGGATTTTTTTTTAATGGGATGTCCCGGTAAATGCCAGTAATTATGAAGAAGAAGGAACTCCTGGTCAGGTATTCTGAAGCAGAAGACCTGGGCCATCTCCCCCCCGATGAGCAAAGCCTGGTGGCCGCCTCCCGCGAAATGACCACAAAGGCCTATGCTCCTTACTCCACTTTTTATGTGGGTGCGGCCGTTTTGCTGGCCAACGGGGAGACCATCGTGGGATCGAACCAGGAAAACGGGGCCTATCCCAGCGGACTTTGTGCCGAGAGAGTGGCAGTATTTGCCGCCTCGGCCATGTTCCCCGGTATGCCCATGGTAAAGATCGCCATCAGTGCCAGGTCGAAACGGATTGAGATGGAGGAGCCGGTTTCTCCCTGCGGGGCCTGCCGTCAGGTAATGCTCGAATACGAAGCCCTGCAGAAAGGGCCCATCAAAATGTTGCTGAGCAAGGAAAGCGGAAGGATACTGGTAATAGAAAAGGTAAGCGACCTCCTGCCCCTGGCTTTTTTAGGCGGAAGGCTGAAGAAAGAAGAAGCCTAGCCCGGGCAAGCTGCTGAATTACCTGCCGGGCACCCCGGCTTGCAAGCACCAAACAACCAGACAAATGCATACCAAAAGATTTATCTGCCTGTTCCTGGGCATTGCCATCTCGTTTTCATCCCTGACGGCGCAACATAAGTCGGCCTACCGCCTGTACCTTGGCAACGGCGATCCCGCCGGTTTTTACGAGCTGCTCGACCAGGCTGCCGGGGCCGGCATCATATTGTTCGGCGAACGGCACAACAACCCCATTTCGCATTGGCTGAGGTTTGAACTGGTTGCCGGTCTGACAGAAATACATGGAAACCACCTGGTGCTGGGCGCAGAAATGTTCGAAGCCGACGATCAGATCATCCTCGACGAATACTTCGGCGGGCATATTCTCGAACGACACATGAAGGCCGAAGCCAAACTCTGGAACAACTACGATACCGATTACCGCCCGCTGGTGGAACTGGCCAGGGAAAATCATCTGAATTTTGTTGCCACCAACATCCCCCGCAGGTATGCCGCCCTGGTCCACAGACAGGGATTCGGGGGCCTTGATGCACTTGACAGCCAGGCCAAGGGCTACATCGCTCCCCTTCCCGTCCCCTACGACCCCGAACTACCCGGATACAAGGCCATGCTCGACATGGAGGGCATGCCCGCACACGGAGGCGAAACCCTGCCCATGGCGCAGGCCATCAAAGACGCCACAATGGCCCATTTCATTCTGCAAAACCTACCCCCCCAGGGTCCCTTCCTTCATTTCCACGGAACCTATCATTCCGACAACTACGAGGGGATCACCTGGTATCTTCGCGAATATGCCGAAACGCCTCTGAACATTTTGACCATCAGCACGGTGGAGCAGCAAGACACCGAAGAGCTGGAAGAGCAACACCTGGGTCTGGCCGATTTCATCCTTGTGGTGGTTTCTGCCATGACAAAGACCCATTGATAGTCAGCTGCCGAAGCACCCCCTCTACCGCAGCAGAAAGCCTGCCTTCACTGCCTTTTGAGAGAGGAAGCCCTTTCATGCCGAGGGCTTTTTCAATGCCCTGGTCCAAGCAAAGAGCCTCCTGGTCCATGCAGGCCACCCATCCATTCTCCTGCAGCATCTGCCCCAGATATTCCTGTTCCGGCTGTCCGGGGGTGGGGATCATCAGGGCCTTTTTCCCAAAAACCGACAGGTCCATCACCGTAGAATACCCTGAGCGGCAAACCACCACCCTGGCCCCGGCAATCAATAACTGCATCCTTGCTGATGGCAAATGGTCGATGAGCAGCAAGCTGCCCTCGCGCTGCACCGAGTGGCCATCTGCCCTCCCCCTGATCAACACCCCGGCCATGGGGTAGGCAGACAGTTGTTCCCGCAGCTTGTTTTCCAGCTTCTCCCGCTGGGGCTCGGGTCCTGAAACCATGGCCAGGACGTAATCGGCGGGAAGATCATCCGGCAGGGCGGCGGGAGGGTCCTGAACCGGGAATCTCGACAGGGGACCCACAAAGCGGCAGCCCCTCAAAGGCCGTCTGTGCGACAGATCGCCCGACAAGTTGGGTTGCCCGGCATGATCGGGCACCCAGCACTGGAAATGTTTCGACACAAAGAAGGCCACAACCCGGTGGAGCAGGGGCTCCATCCACCTTAGTCCGGCAGGTGCCCTGACAAACAGCTGGTGGGTGATCAGCACCGAGGGCAGCGCTTGGGCAAACAAGCCATAGCGGTTATCGGAAACAATCAGCGTGGCATCCACTTCGGTCAGCAGCTTTTTCAGCCGCCGGTGCTCCCTGGCTAAGGAGACCGCCATGGGCAACAACTGCACCATCCCCTTCCAGGCCATACAGCCTCTTTCAGGATAGGTAATCTTCATCCCGGGCAACACCCGGTATCCGGCCTGTTCGCCGAACTCCTGCTTCAGCAGGGCCAATGGGTGGCCATCGGCAGCAATCACCACCCGGCAGCCTCTGGCCATAAAGGCTCTGATCACAGGGATGCACCGGGTGGCGTGTCCGAGGCCCCATTCCAGGGGGCACACCAGCACCAGGGGGGGATCATGTGGCATTGGGCTCATCCCTGCCAAGATAGGATAATTTTGCGGAACGGATACCGGCCCCGGCTTCACTGAAGCGGCCAGTCATGCCATTGGGGCCTTTTGCCACCTCCCGGATCTTCGGGCAGGCAAATTTTGACCTAATTTTAGACCCAAAGCCATTACGCCATGGAAAATGAGCTGATCTGCAAGCTGTCCATCAAGCTGATCCCGGGTGTGGGCGATGTCACTGCCAAACGGCTGATATCCAACTGCGGGAGTGTGGAAGCCGTGTTCAGGGAAAGTCCTTCGGCATTGATGAAAATTCCGGGCATCGGCGAAACAGTGGCGAGGGCTGTGGGCAATTTCCGGAATTTTGAAAAAGCTGAAAAAGAAGCCGCCCTGATAGAAAAGCAACAACTCAGGGCCATATTCTACCTGGACAGCGATTACCCCCACCGGCTGAAACAATGCGAAGACGGCCCCCTGCTGCTGTTTGTCAGGGGGCAGACTCATCCCGCTCACCACCGGGTAATCGGCATTGTGGGCAGCAGGAATATGACAGGATACGGCAGGGAACAATGCAGGCAGCTGGTAAAAGACCTCACACCTTACGCCCCCCTGATCGTCAGCGGCCTGGCCTATGGCGTCGACGCATGTGCCCATTTCGAAGCCCTCCGGCAGCAATTGCCCACCATCGGGGTGCTCGGCCACGGGATTGACATGATCTATCCGCCACTGCACCGCAAGCTGGCCCACAACATGGTCTCGGCCCGGGGTGGGCTGTTTACCGAATATTTTAGCGGAAGCAGGCCAGAGAGAGAGAACTTCCCAAAACGCAACCGCATCATCGCGGGCCTTTGCGATGCCATCGTGGTGATCGAGGCGGCCTCTACCGGTGGGGCACTTATCACCGCCAACATTGCCAACAATTACCACCGCGATGTGTTCGCATTGCCGGGCAGGGTAACAGACCCTTTCAGCCAGGGATGCAACAAACTTATCCGGATCCAGAAGGCGCATTTGATCGAATCGGTAGCCGACATCCAATACATCATGAACTGGGAGCCCGGCCAACAGCCCGGGCAGAAAAAGCAGACCGGGATCTTTGTGGAACTTGACCCGGACGAAAAGCAGATAACCGGCTACCTGCAGGGACGCAAGGAGGCAAAAATGGATGATATCCTCAGCGAAACAGGATTCAGCCAGGGCAAGGCATCGTCCGTATTGCTGAACCTGGAATTCAAGGGGGTGGTGAAGGCCATGCCCGGGAAAACCTTCCGGTTGTGCGCAAACATCGGTACGCAGGCAGGATCACCCCGCGGGGCATAGCAGGAAGAAAGGCTTTCACAACTTCACCTGCGACAAAAGATTGACAGGGCCGTTGTTCCCGACAATTTTTATTAATTTCGCTTCCTGAAATAGCAGTTTTATGGCCCGCAGCCAGGACAAAGTCATCGGCAGACGCTTAAAGTCTTCCTACATCTCTACGGTGGTCAGCATCACCCTGGTTCTCTTCGTGCTCGGGCTGCTTGGCCTGATCATCCTCTATGCCCAGAAATTATCGGAGCATGTACGCGAAAGCATCTCGGTATCGGTATTCCTGACCCAGGAAGCCTCCGAAAATGCCATTGGTCAGTTGCAGTCGACCATTCAGGCCATGCCCGGGGTCAACGAATCCCGTTACATCTCGAGGGAAGAAGCAGCCCAAGACCTCATGGCCGAACTGGGGGAAGACTTTATTGAATTTCTCGGATACAACCCCCTGACCGCCTCCATTTCCATCAGTCTAAGGGCCAGCTATGCCAATCCCGACAGCCTGATGGCGTTCGAAGAAGAGGTGATCCGGCATCCCATCGTAACCGAGGTGGATTACCAAAAATCGCTGGTGCACCTGGTCAATGAAAACATCAGGCGCATCGGGATCGGCTTGACGGGCTTCAGCGTGCTGCTGATGATGATTGCCTTTGCCCTGATCAACAACACCATACGCCTCAGTGTGTTTTCCAGGCGTTTCCTCATCAAGAGCATGCAGCTTGTGGGTGCCACCCAGGCCTTTATCCGCAGGCCCTTCATCATCAAGGGCATGATTCAGGGGCTGATCGGCGCCGGCCTAGCCATTGCCTTGCTGATCGCCACGCTGGTTGCCGGCCGGCAGCAAATTCCCGAACTGCTGATCTTCCAGGACAACCGCATGCTGCTGACCCTCTTTGCGGCCGTATTGTTGCTGGGCCTGCTCATCAGCTGGGTCTCCACTTACTTTGCAGTAAGAAAATACCTGAAAGTAAAAACCGATCACCTTTACCTTTATTAGGCAACAAACCACAGCGATCATGAAAAAACAAAAGGGCAACGTACTCCTGTTCGACAAACGCAAGTATACCTGGCTTGTCATCGGCCTAGCCGTAACAGCCCTCGGTTTCCTGCTGATGATAGGAGGGGGCAGCGACGATCCGGCCATATTCAGCGACGACATTTTCAATTTCAGGAGGCTGACCCTGGCCCCCATTCTGGTATTGTCAGGCTATGCCATCCAGATCTATGCAATCATGAAAAAAACCAGCAATTTGCCCGGCGACGGGAAACCCCCGGCCAGGTAATACCCCGCAACAAAAAGATCATGACCTGGATTGAAGCGCTTATCCTCGGCCTGCTGCAAGGCCTTACCGAATTTTTGCCCGTTAGCAGCAGCGGCCACCTTGAACTTGGCGGGGCTTTGTTCGGACTGCACGATCCCCACGAATTCTTTGCCTTTAACATCCTGGTACACGGGGCCACTTTCCTGAGCGTGGTGGTGGTTTTTCGCCACGACATCCTGGCCCTGCTCATTAACTTCTTCCGCTTCCGCTGGAATCCGGATATGCGTTTTGCCCTGTTGCTGCTTGCCTCGGCCGTTCCGACCGGGATTGTCGGATTACTTTTCGAGCATCAGATCGAACGCATATTTGAAGGCCGGGTGTTGTTTGTTGGCTTTATGCTGCTGATAACGGCCACGTTGCTTTTCCTCACACGTTTCTCTCCCCCAGACAGGAAGGAGGTGGGACTGAAATCCGCCCTGCTGATCGGCATTGCCCAAACCCTTGCCATTTTGCCCGGAATCAGCCGCAGCGGGGCCACCATCAGCACGGCCCTCTACCTGGGGATCGAACGCAGGCAGGCCGTCAGGTTCTCCTTTTTGATGGTGCTGATACCCATATTCGGCGCTAATTTTCTCAAGCTTATGAATATGTCGCCGGCTGGTGAGGCAGACCCGGTGAACGTTTTACCCCTGGTGATCGGAACAGTGACCGCTTTTCTGGCCGGACTGGCGGCTTGCAGCTGGATGCTGCGCATCGTCAGGAAAGGGAAGATCGAGTATTTCTCCATCTATTGCGTGATCATTGGTCTCACGGCCATTATCGCAGCCAGCCTTTAAACCTTGCCCATGAACGATACAACAGGCCCCGGGGCAGTCTTTCAGCAGGGGCAATTGCTGCTCATCGACAAACCCTATGAGTGGACCTCATTCGATGCCGTCAACAAGATCCGTTCGATGATCCGCTACCTTCTGGGTGTCAAAAAGATAAAGATAGGACATGCGGGCACCCTCGACCCCCTGGCCACCGGTCTGCTCATCGTTTGCACCGGAAAGTTCACCCGGCAAATAGAACAATACCAGGGGCTGGACAAAACCTATACCGGCACCTTCACCCTCGGGCAAACCACCCCCTCTTTCGACCTGGAAACCCCTCCCGACAAGACCTGGCAGACAGCCCACATCGACCGGCAATTGCTGGAGAAAACAGCCGGCAGCTTCCTGGGAACCCACGATCAGATGCCCCCGATGTATTCGGCCAAGAAAGTGGAAGGGAAAAGGGCCTATGCCTTTGCCCGCCGGGGAGAGACCACCCGACTAAGGACTACTCAGATCCACATCAGTGAGTTCGAAATTACATGGGTCAGGATGCCGGAAGCCGGCTTCCGGGTTGTTTGCAGCAAGGGGACCTATATCCGGGCGCTGGCCCGGGATTTTGGCCACAGCCTAAGTTCGGGGGCTACCCTGACGGCATTGCGCAGGACACATATCGGCAGTTTTTGCGTGGAGCAGGCCTTGCAGATCGGTGAACTTGAACACCACCTGAGGCAGGTGGCTGAAGGCGGGGCAGACAGGGGGGAATGAAACGAAAACAGCCAGCCAAATTGCCTGTTTGTGAAAATAACTATTGACAAGGCCTGTACGATGTATTATCTTTGCCATCCTTTCCGTTGCAAGCTTACTGTTTAATCGTCCAATACTTCCCTAACCCGCCGGCCATGAAGCTATCCCATTTTAAATTCACCCTGCCTGTCGAACTCATCGCTGAAAAGCCTCCCATTAACCGCGACGAGTCGAGGTTAATGGTGGTGCACAAAAAGACCGGGGATATCGAGCACAAAGTGTTCAAAGACATTCTGGAATATTTTGATGACGGCGACATCATGGTGGTGAACAACACCAAGGTATTTCCTGCGCGGCTATATGGCACCAAGGAAAAAACCGGCGCCAAGATCGAGGTCTTCCTGCTGAGGGAGCTCAACCGCGAAGCCAGGTTGTGGGACGTATTGGTCGATCCGGCACGGAAGATCAGGATTGGCAACAAATTGTATTTTGGCGAGGACGACAACCTGGTCGCCGAGGTGATCGACAACACCACCTCGAGGGGTCGGACACTGCGTTTTTTGTTCGACGGCACTTACGACGAGTTCAAAAAAACCATAGAGTCTCTCGGTGAAACACCTTTGCCCAGGCAGATCCGCCGCCCGGTTGAGCGGGAAGACAAGGAGCGTTACCAGACGGTTTTCGCCAAACGCGAAGGGGCGGTGGCGGCACCGACCGCCGGCATGCATTTCAGCCGGGAACTGGTCAAGCGGCTGGAACTTAAAGGGGTTGACTTCACCGAGATCACCCTCCATGCAGGCCTTGGCAACTTTCGCAACGTCGATGTGGAAGACCTCAGCAAACACAAGATGGATAGTGAAGAGATCATGATCGAGGAAAAGACTGCCAGGGCCGTCAATGCCGCCAAGGAGAAAAACAAAAAGGTGTGCGCCATCGGGACCACCACCATGCGGGCCATCGAATCGTCGGTGTCCATCACCGGCATGCTCAAACCATACGAGGGATGGACCAACAAATTCATTTACCCCCCTTACGAATTCAGTGTGGCCAATTGCATGGTGTCGAACTTTCATCTGCCCCAGTCGACCCTGATGATGATGGTATCGGCCTTTGCCGGCTTCGACCTGCTGATGAAGGCCTACAAGGTGGCCATCAAGGAAAATTATACGTTCTTCACCTATGGCGATGCCATGCTAATCATTGATTAAACCCCCATCATGCGAATGCACAAACAGGTGCTGATCACGGCCGGGGGTGCAGGCCGGCGCATGGGTTCATCGCTGCCCAAGCAGCTGATGCCCCTGGGTGGGCGCCCGTTGCTGTTCCACGTTTTTGAACAATTCCTGAGGTATTCTCCCGAGCTGCGTTTTGTCCTGGTGCTGCCCGAAGCTGCCCACGAGCCATGGAAGGCCCTGTGCCTCGAACACCGCTTCCACGGTAACCACGAACTGGTCGAAGGCGGCCCCACCAGGTTCCATTCCGTTAAGAACGGACTGAAGCTCATCCCCACCAACTGCCTGGTGGCCATACACGACGGGGTCAGGCCCCTTGTTTCACTGGAAACAATATCCCGGGTTTTCCAATTTGCCGAAAAATTCGGCAACGCCATACCAGTGGTGGGTGTCAACGACAGCGTCAGGATCCGTGAACAGGCTTCCAGTCATCCGTTGCCGCGCGAACACATCAGACTGGTTCAGACCCCGCAGTGTTTCCATTCAGACCTGATCAGGGAGGCATACAACTGCAATTACCACGAAACCTTCACCGACGATGCCAGCGTGCTCGAATCGGCCGGAGAGCGGCTGTTCCTGACCGACGGCAATTACGAAAACATCAAGGTGACCACTCCGGCAGACTTTGTCGTTGCCGAAGCATTTCTGAGACATCTCAGCCGCAAAAGCTGAGGTCCGGGGGCCACTGACAGGCATCGTGGCCTGGCAATACCGGCCCGGACCCGGGTGAGGGTTGTGGCCGGCGCTTTTTTTTTGCGTATTTTTGCCCGACACAAAATCCCTTTTTGCCTGAGCATGAGATTATGAGCAAGAAGCTGTATATAGAAACCTATGGATGCCAGATGAACTTCTCCGACAGCGAGATCGTGGCATCCGTCATGACGGAAAATGATTACGAGATCACTCCCGAGACCGGCGAGGCCGATGTGGTGTTTTTGAATACCTGCTCCATCCGCGAGCACGCCGAACAAAAAGTACTGAATCGGCTGCGCGAATTGCAGCATTTACGCAACGCAAGGCCAGGCATGCTGATCGGGGTGCTGGGGTGCATGGCCGAACGGCTGAAAGCGGCCCTGCTGGAGGACGAAAAACTTGGCATGCGCATCGACATGGTGGTCGGCCCGGATGCTTACCGCTCCCTTCCCAGGCTGATGACGGATGCGGAAACCGGGCAAAAAGCCATCAACGTGATCCTTTCGGCCGATGAAACCTATGCCGACATCAGTCCGGTGCGTTACGCCGCAGGAGGGGTGTCTGCCTTTTTGTCAATCATGAGGGGCTGCGGCAATTTTTGCGCCTATTGTGTGGTTCCCTATACCCGCGGTCAGGAAAGAAGCCGCGACCCCAACAGCATCGTTTCGGAAACCCGGCAGTTGGCTGCAGCGGGATACAGGGAGCTTACTCTGCTCGGGCAGAATGTGAACTCCTACCGCTGGGAAGTGCCCGGCAGCGGGCGCATAATGGGTTTTTCCGAACTGCTCCCTGTGGTAGCCCGCACCGACCCCCGCATGCGGGTTCGCTTTGCCACCTCCCACCCAAAAGACATTTCCGACAAACTGCTTCATGCAATGGCAGAGTACCCCAATGTATGCAACGCCATCCACCTCCCGGTGCAATCGGGCAGTTCGGAAATACTCAAAAGGATGAACAGAAAATACACCAGGGCCGATTACCTGGGCAGGGTGGAAGCCATCAGGCGCATCATCCCCGGCTGCGCCATTTCCACCGACCTGATTGCCGGGTTTTGCGGGGAGACCGAAGCCGACCACCAGGCCACCCTGTCGCTGATGGAAGAGGTTGGGTTTGATTTCGCCTTTATGTTCAAATACTCGGAAAGGCCCGACACCCTGGCCGCAAGGAAATTCGCCGATGACGTCGATCCGGCAACCAAGTCGCGCCGGCTTCAGGAGATCATCGCCCTGCAACAGAGGCTCTCGCTCAGAAGCAATGAGGCCGATGTGGGAAAGACCCTGGAGGTGCTGGTCGAGGGGCCTTCTAAAAGGTCAGGTGCCCATATGATGGGCCGCACTTCCCACAACAAGGTGGTGGTATTTCCAGGCCAGGCATACAAACCGGGCGATTACGCCGGCGTACACATCACCTCTTGCAGCTCCGCAACGCTCAAAGGCAACCCCATCAGCCAATAGCCAGGGACAGCGATGAACCGCCGGAATTTTTTTTTCGGTGGCCTGTTAAACAAAAACCCGGCTTTCTTTCTTAATTGTTCAGGCAAAGCCCGGTGGCCCATCGTCTGTTTTGTCAGACCGTTCAGTAAAAAAACCCGGGGCCTGTCCAAAGTTTATGGATACATTTCGCTTGAAAAAAATCCGTTATCTTTGCCCCCCAAAAACATTTTATATGGCAAAAAACCTGGTAATCGTCGAGTCACCGGCAAAGGCAAAAACCATTGAGGGCTTCCTCGGAAAGGATTTCACGGTTAAGTCGAGCCTGGGTCACGTACGCGACCTTCCCAAAAGCACACTGGGCATTGAAATAGACAATGGATTTGCCCCCCAGTACGAGATCCCCGCCGACAAGAAACAAGTGGTCAGTGACCTGAAAAAGCTGGCCAGGCAGGCCGACACCGTATGGCTGGCGACGGATGAGGACCGTGAAGGGGAAGCGATTTCATGGCATCTGGCCGAAAGCCTGAAGCTGGAAGAGTCTGGTTACAAACGCATCGTGTTTCATGAGATCACAAAAACAGCCATAGAGAATGCCATCAGCAATCCACGCGGCATCGACCGCAACCTGGTCAATGCCCAACAGGCCAGACGGGTACTCGACCGCCTGGTAGGTTTCGAGCTGTCGCCACTGTTGTGGAAAAAGATCAAGCCAGCCCTGTCGGCCGGCAGGGTGCAATCGGTGGCTGTACGGCTGATTGTTGACAGGGAAAAGGAAATACAGGAATTCAAAACGGAAAGTGCTTACCGGGTGACGGCCGTATTCGAAGCCGAACATCAGGGTCAGAAGTCTGTGGTAAAGGCCGAACTGCCCCGGCGGTTCAAAAAAGAGGAAGACGCCATGGCCTTTATCGAATCATGCAGAGGGGCTACCTTTACCATTGGCAGCATCGAGACCAAACCGGCCAAAAAATCGCCGGCCCCGCCCTTCACCACCTCTACCCTGCAGCAGGAGGCAAGCCGCAAACTCGGGTTCTCCGTTTCCCGCACCATGATGGTGGCACAAAAGCTTTACGAATCCGGAAAGATCACCTATATGCGTACCGACTCGGTCAGCCTGTCGGGGGCCGCCATGGCCATGGCCAGGGAAGAGATCGAAAAAAGCTACGGCAGCGACTATGCCAGGGCGCGAAGGTATCACTCCAAAAGCAAAGGGGCGCAGGAGGCCCACGAAGCCATCCGCCCGACATACCTGAACGTGGGGAACATCAAAGGGGATGCATCGGAACAAAGGCTCTATGAGCTGATCTGGAAAAGGACAATCGCTTCTCAGATGAGCGACGCCCTGCTGGAGAAAACCACCATAAGGATCGGCAGTTCGACCCATCAGGAAGAGTTTGTGGCCACCGGAGAGGTGCTCAGGTTCGATGGCTTTTTAAAGGTCTATTTCGAATCGAGGGATGATGAAGAAGAAGAGGCCGCCGAAGGCATCCTGCCCCCGCTGCGCGAGAAACAGCAGTTGTACGTATCGGAAATAACTGCCACCCAGCGATTTTCAAAGCATCCACCAAGGTATACCGAAGCCAGCCTGGTGAAGAAAATGGAGGACCTCGGCATCGGGAGACCCTCCACCTATGCCCCAACCATCAGCACCATTCAAAAAAGGGAGTATGTTGTCAGGGAAAGCCGTGAGGGGGAAAAACGCAATTATGGCCTGATTATCCTTAAAAACGGGCAAATCGAAAAAACCCAGGGCCAGGAGGTAAGGGGGGCCGAAAAAAATAAGCTATTCCCAACCGACATAGGCACGGTGGTGAATAATTTCCTCATGGAGTATTTTACCGAAATCATGGATTATCACTTCACCGCCCGGGTGGAAAGGGAATTTGATGAGGTGGCCGAAGGGAATAAGCAGTGGTCGGGAGTCATTGAAGAGTTTTACCTGCCCTTTCACAGGCAGGTGGAGGAAACCCTGGAGAAATCCGAAAAACACAGCGGACAGCGTTTGCTGGGCAAGGATCCGGCAAGCGGCCGGAATGTGTACGCCAAAATAGGGCGTTTCGGACCGATGATACAGATCGGCGATCCCGAAGAGGAGGAAAAACCCCGCTTTGCCAGTCTGAGAAAAGACCAGGGCCTGGAAAGCATCAGCCTGGAGGAGGCCCTGAAGTCGTTCAAACTTCCCCGTCAACTGGGCCTTTACGAAGAGCAGGAGATGGTGGCCGGTCTTGGCCGCTTCGGCCCTTACATCCGCCACGACGGTAAATTCTATTCCATTCCCGGCAACAAGGATCCCCTCGACATCACCCCTGACGAAGCCAAAGCCCTGATCGAGGAAAAAAGGGCAATAGAGAAGGGAAAGATCATCAGGGAGTTTGATGAAGCCCCCGACATACGCATCCTGAAGGGGCGCTGGGGTCCATACATATCGGCAAAGGGCAAAAATTACAAGATCCCCAAAAACTTGAAACCCGAGGATCTGGAGCTGGAAGAGGTGAAAAAAATCATCGCCACCGGAACCCCCACCGGGAAATCACGTACAACAAAGAAAACAACTGCCCGGAAAAAGGGCAAATAAGGTTTTTTTTGCATACGTAAATGGACATCCCCGATCTGTTGCAACCCATCGACGCGGGCAGGCTGATGCCCGCAAAGCTCTCCCATCCGCTGATCCTTGGCAGGCACATCAGGATACACAGCCAGGATGAGGGTTTCCCCCTGCTGGAAAATGCCGGCCTGGCCATTATCGGGGTAGAGGAAGACCGCAACGCCCCGGGCAACGAAGGCTGTGCCCTGGCGCCCGATTATGTAAGAAAGTACCTTTACCGGCTGTTCCAGGGCTCTTCCAAAACCCAGATTGCCGACCTGGGCAACATCCGGGCCGGAGACCGGGTGACCGATACCTATTTTGCCTTGAAAACCGTGGTATCCACACTACTCGAAAAAAACATTCTCCCGGTGATCATCGGCGGCAGCCAGGACCTGACCTATGCCAATTACCAGGCCTATGAGTCGCTGGGGCAGATCATCAATATCGTATCTGTCGACTCGGGTTTCGACATCGGCCTGAAAAAGGAAGAGGATATCACCCACCGCAATTACCTGAGCAAGATACTGACCCAAAAGCCGAACTACCTGTTCAATTATACCAACATCGGGTACCAGACATATTTTGTTGACCAGGATGCCATCGAGCTCATGGACAAACTCTATTTCGATGCAACCCGCCTGGGCGGGGTAAGGCAAAACCTGGCCGGAACAGAACCCGTTGTCAGGAATGCAGACCTGCTGAGCTTCGATATATCGGCCATCCGCCAGTCGGACGCACCGGCCAACCCCAATGCCTCCCCCAATGGTTTTTACGGAGAGGAGGCCTGTCAGATCGTGCGCTACGCCGGCCTGAGCGACAAACTGAGCTCCATCGGCTTTTATGAACTCAACCCCGCCTTCGACAACGGGGAACAGACGGCTCACCTGGTGGCGCAGATGATATGGTATTTTATCGACGGCTTTGCCCGGCGCAGGAACGATTTCCCCGACAAACACATCAAGGACTCCTCCGATTTTATCAAATACGTGGTGTCCATACGTGAGTTCCAGAATAAGATCAATTTTTACAAAAGCAAGAAAAGCGACCGGTGGTGGATGGAAGTGCCCTGCCCGCCATCGCTGCAGATGAAATACGACAGGCATTTCCTGGTGCCTTGTTCCTATAGTGATTATCAGGAAGCCTGCCAGAACGAGATCCCTGAAAAATGGTGGCAGGTTTACCAGAAATTTGTTTAAGCAGCGGGGCATGTGAAACGTGGACAACAACAGCAGCCGGAAGTGCCTTCGGAAAATTATTGTACATTTGACGGCTTTGGCCATCATGATCAATAAAGTGAGGTTTTTTTCGTTCATAAAAAGAATGATTCTAACAACAAAGAGTCTATGCGCCTGAAAACCCTCTTCGCGCTAATGGCCCCCTTATTGTTTGGCGGACTGGCCAATGCCCAGCAAGAGGCCCAGTTCAGTCACAACATGTTCAACAACATGGGGGTCAATCCCGGACTGGCCGGTCTGCGGAATGCCATTTGCGCTACCGGGCTGGCGCGTCAGCAATGGAGCGGTTTCCGCGACGAGGAAGGCAACAGGCTTTCGCCCGAAACCTACAGCCTGAATGTGGATGCGCCGGTACCCTTTCTCAGGGGCGGGCTCGCCCTGGGCTTTATTCAGGATGCATTGGCCTACGAGACCAACGTGGGGGTCAGGCTTGCCTATTCCCATCACCTGGAGCTGGGTCTCGGCCGCCTCGGCATTGGGGCGCAGGTCGGCTTTATGGACAAGGGCATCGACTTTTCCTATTTCAACCCCATCACACCGGGCGACCCGGTCCTGGTAGGAGGAAATGAAAACCATATATTCATCGATTTTGCCCTGGGCGGATTCCTGCTGCTCGACAACGTTGCCTGGGCAGGCATCTCGGTTTCCCAGCTGAGTTCGGCACGCGGAGCCATCGGCGACAGCGAATACGCCCTGAGGCGGCATGTATTCGCCACCGGCGGCTATCACTTCATGCTGCCCGGCAGGTCTGACTACATCATCAGCCCTTCGATACTTGTAAAATCCGATCTGGCCTCGGTGCAAATGGACATAAATACCATCGTTACATACAATAACCGCTTTTGGGGGGGCGTTAGTGTAAGGCCCCAGGATGCCGTGGTCTTCATTCTGGGGGTTGGTCTGGACCAGATCAGCATCGGGTATGCTTACGATGTGACCACATCGCTGATGGGTTCGGCGGGAAGAAGTTACGGGAGTCATGAGATCATGCTGCAATATTGCTTTGACCTGGGGTTTGATAAAGTGCAGGAAATTCAGAGAAATATCAGATTTTTGTAATTTTGCAAGTTCTGATGCGGAAGACGCAAGGTGGAAGGTGGAAAGAAGGGGGTTGAAAAGTTGAAAAGTTGAAGAGTTGAAGAGTTGAAAAGTTGAAAAGTTGAAGAGTTGAATCTTAAACCCATTAAACTATTAAACTATTAAACCCTTAAACTATAAACCTGTTTGGGGTTTCCCAGGTTTTAACTGTCGCACTGCCTGCGGCTAACGGGCAGGATTTATCGACATTGCTCTATATGACCGAAACATAAAAATACAATTATATGAAGCGTATCTTTTTAGTTGTACTGGCTGCAATTCTTTTTTCCGGCTGCGGCTGGATCGGGCAGGGAGACCGCGGGCATCTGGTGGGTGTTCAGAACAGGCCCGACGCCTTTTACGCAGATCCTCCCGGTATGGTCTTCATCCCGATGGGGAGTTTTACCATGGGGCCTTCCGACCAGGACTTCGCCTACTCGCACAATGCCGTTTCCAGGACGGTTTCACTGCCGGCCTTCTACATGGACGAAACCGAGATCACCAACAACCAGTACCGCCAGTTTGTACACTGGGTGAGGGATTCCCTGGCCAGGAGCCTGCTGGCCGACTTTGACGACAGATACGCCTTTTTTGAGGACGAGTTCGGCATGCCGCTCGATCCGCCCGCATTGAACTGGGGGCCGAGAATACGCTGGGACGGAGAAGACGAAAGAGACATTCTCTCCGAATTATACCTTCCCGAACAGGAGAGGTTCTTCCGCCGCCGGGAGATCGACACCCGAAGGTTGAACTACCGGTATTTCACCGTGGATCTTCAGAGGGCAGCCAGTCCCGGGGGCAGGGACATTCCCCGCAGCGAACTGGTCAGGGAGCACGAGGTCAACATCTATCCCGACACCCTGGCCTGGATCCGCGACTTTACCTATTCGTACAACGAACCCATGACCAAACAATATTTCTGGCATCCCACCTACGACCATTATCCGGTGGTCGGGGTCAGCTGGGTACAGGCCAGTGCGTTCAATGTATGGAGGACACAATATTTGAACAGCTACCTTTCCGGTCGCGAGCGTCCCTTTGCCATGGACTTTGAACTGCCTTCGGAAGCCCAGTGGGAATATGCAGCCCGGGGTGGCCGCGAATTGAGCCCCTATCCGTGGGGCGGCCCATACCTGCGCAATGCCCAGGGCTGCTTTCTGGCCAACTTCAAACCCCTCAGGGGCAATTACACCGACGACGGAGGGCTCTACACCGTCATTGTCGGTCATTACCCCCCCAACGATTACGGCTTGTACGACATGGCTGGCAACGTGGCCGAATGGACCCGGAATGCCTACGATGAGTCCTTCTATATTTTCGGGCACGACCTGAGCCCCGATTTTCAGTACGATGCCAACGAAGACGATCCTCCCTCCATGAAACGCAAGGTGGTCAGGGGGGGATCTTGGAAAGACCTTGGCTATTTCCTGCAGGTCAGTACCAGGGCTTACGAATACCAGGACACCACAAAATCCTATATCGGGTTCCGGAGCGTGCAAACCTATCCCGGGAGGGACAGGGAAGACGGCAGGGGAGCCTCCAATGTATATTGATCGATAGTCACAAACCCAGTTTAATCAATAGCCGTCCCGGCTAACAGCAGACACAGCATTCAGGCCAGGGCGCTTTAATCCAAACCAATCAAAAACAGCAGCAGATGAAATTCGCAAAATCAAAATCCTGGAAAATATTCATGTCCAGACTCTATGGATGGGGAGCTTCACTGGTGATCCTCGGTGCCCTTTTCAAGATCATGCACTGGCCTTTTGCTGATTACGCACTGATAATTGGCATGGGCGTGGAAGCCGTTGTATTCTTTTTCTCGGCATTCGAACAGGTACCCGAAGAACCTGATTGGGGTCTGGTCTATCCCGAACTGGCGGGCATTGAAACAGAATACCAGGTCGAAAACCGGAGGATTCAGGGAGGTCAGCAGAACGTCACCCTCTCGGCCAACCTCGACAAGCTGATGGAAGAGGCAAACATCGGACCCGAGCTGATCAGCAACCTGGGTCGGGGCCTGAGAAACCTCAGCGACAATGCAGCCAGGCTGGCCGATCTGTCCAATGCCACCGTGGCCACCAACCAGTATATCCAGAATATGGAAACGGCCTCCAAGTCTGTTCTGGAGTTGAGCCAGTCATACAAGAACAAGGCAGAATACCTCAAACACGACCTGAGCCTGTCGGAAGAATACAACGCCAACCTGAAGCATGCGTCCACCGTTCTTGACGACATGGGCAATGCATACAGGCAATCGGCCAACAAGGCGAACGAAACCATTCAGGCTTCCGACAACCTGACAAAGAACCTCTCTGCCCTGAACACAGCCTATGAGCTTCAGATGCAGGCAGCCGGCAACCAGGTCGAAACCTCCAAACAATACCATGAAAGTCTGCGGCTGGCCGTCGACAACCTGAAAGATTCAGCAGAAAGCGCCAGGGAATACAAGACAGAAATGGAACAGCTTACCAATAACATCAAATCGTTGAACAGCGTTTACGGCAACATGCTTTCGGCAATGAATTTCAATGCAAACCGGTAACTGCGTATGTTCGCTCCGAACAACGACATAATCTAGATATAAGATATTATGGCATCTGGAAGACAAACCCCCAGGCAACGGCTCATCGGTTTGATGTACCTGATTTTCCTGGCACTAATGGCCCTGAACGTCTCGGTGGAGGTGCTCGACTCCTTTCCCCTGATCAACGAGAGCATTGAGCAGACCAACCGGAACTTCGAGATGAAGGTCGACATGGTTTACGATGACTTCAATGAGCAGCGTCTGCTTTTCTCCGAACAACATGTATCGCCCTTTTACGGGCAGGCCCTGCATGTGCAGGTACTGGCCGACTCACTGGTGAACTATATCCGGAACAACCGAACGGAAATGCTTGCCCGGGTGAACAACATCCCCTTTGAGGAAGCCGACACCATGGACCTGATGGATTCGCGCCGCAAGGACGATTACAGCATTTCTTCAAGGTTCTGGCTGGTCGAAGGCAGCGAAGACCCTTCGGCCCGCGATGGCGGCCCCGGATCACGGGCTTTTACCCTGAAAGGGATGATCGAGAACTTCAAGAACGAGATCGACAGCATTCTGGCACTCCACGGACAAAGCCGTCCGCCCGGGCTCGATGTGGAAGGCCCGTTTTACGTACAGGACAGACCGGTAACCTGGCAGCAGCTTACATTCGACCGGGTTATTTCGGTGGCGGTAGCCACCAACCTGAACAGGATTGTGACCGAGGTCAGGAATGCCGAGTTTGATGCCGTGAGCATGCTTTACGAACTCATCACCGCAGGCGATTTCCGCTTCGACGAGATCGCCGCCAGGGTAGTTCCCCGCAGCCAGATCGTGATGCAGGGAGATTACTACGAGGCCGAAGTATTTGTGGCAGCCTACGATACCCGCCAGGACCCCGAGGTCTTGGTCGACGGCATCGGGAGGATACCGGTTTCTGATGGGGTAGGCCGTTTGCGCATCCCGGCAGGCAGCCCAGGAAGCAGGCAGCACAGCGGGGTGATCAGGGTCACTTCCCCGGCTGGTATTGTGGAAGAGCATCGTTTTTCGGCCAGTTACACCGTCGAGCGGCCCATGGCCACGGTATCGGCCGACGCCATGAATGTATTTTATATCGGGGTCGACAACCCGGTATCCATTTCTGCCCCCGGGGTCCCCACCGAGAACATCCGCACCAGCATTTCTTCAGGGGCAGATCTGATCAGGCAACCCGATGGCAGCTATATCGTACGCCTGACGCCTGGCACACGGGAAGTGAGCATTACCGTGAATGCCGTTGTGGGCGACCAGGTCAGGAATATGGGCGTCAGCCGTTTTCGCGGCATGACCGTTCCCGATCCCATTGCCATGGTAGCAGGCCGCAGGGACGGCAGGATCGACCGTCAGGTACTCAGGGCGGCCGCCGGCATTGCTCCCAGGATGGAAGGCTTTTTGTTCGACATGAGGTTTGAGATCGCCTCCTTCCGGATGACCACCACCATCGCCGGTGAGTTCAGGAGCTATCAATCGGAGGGGTCGAGATTTACCGAAGATATGCTGAGCGTCTTCGACAACGCCAGGAGCGGACAGGAGATCACATTCCGCGACATCATTACCAGGCCAGGTCCCGATGGCACCACCAGGAACCTGGGAGCCATTGCCTTTACAATCAATTAATGACCAGAAAACAATAGGAGACAATCCAATGCCAAAATACTTCATCATTATCCTATCTGCAGCAGGGCTGATGTTTTCCATGCCTCTGCAGGCACAGGTGGATCCGGAAAGGCCACGAGACAGTTTCTATGAAAAAAGGTCGGTCGAAGAACGCATGCCGGTAAAGCTCCCCCACATCAGGGAAGCCGATGTGCTTTGGTCAAAAAGGGTATGGCAGGTCATCGACCTGCGCGAAACGATCAATCAGCCCCTCTATTTCCCCGAAGTAGCTACAGAAGAATACCGCAGCCTGATGCAGGTGCTGGAAGATGCCATCCGGGCCGGGGAGCTCAGGGCCTACGACGTTGACGACGACAGCTTTGAGGGCGAGCCTGTTCCGGCCCGCACCCTGTTTCAACGCTTTAGCCGTACCGTGACCTTTACGCAGGAAGACGGCACCACCACCACGGTGACCATCCCCTTCGACCCCACCGATGTCATCCGTTTCCGTATCAAGGAGGAGTGGTTTGTCGACAGCAGGCGTGGTCAGCTTGATGTGCGCATTCTGGGGCTGTCTCCGGCCAGGGAGGTCAGGGACGACGAAACCGGAGAATTCCTTGGATTTGAGCCCCTGTTCTGGGTTTACTTCCCCGAGGCCAGACAGGTATTGGCCAATGCAGCGGTGAATAACCGCCGCAACAGTGCGCAACGCATTTCCTACGACGATTATTTTATCCGCCGCTTCTTCAACAGCACCATCTACCGCGAAGAAAGGCCCGACAACAGGGTTATCAGCGAATACATTGAAGACCCCGTGGAAGCTCTCCTGGAAGCTGCACGGATCAAGGAAAGGATACGCAATATCGAACTGGATCTGTGGAACTATTAGAAGGACCTTTGTCACAATCAGGGACTGCCCGATGCCAATGGCATCGGGCAGTTTTTTTATACCATGTCCAGGGGGTCTGTCCAGCGGTCGAAATCGTTTTCTTCGACCAATCCGAGCTTCATGGCAGCTTGTTTCAGGGTGAGGTTTTCGTTGTGTGCCAGCCGGGCAATCCTGGCCGAATTGTCGTATCCGATATGGGGATTGAGCGCGGTAACAAGCATCAGGGAGTTCTTCAGGTGGGCCTCGATGCGAGCTGGCCTGGGCCTGATGCCCGCAACACAGTTATCGGCAAAGCTCCGGCAGGCATCCGCCATCAGACCTGCCGATTGCAACAGATTGTATATCATGACAGGCTTGAACACATTGAGCTGGAAGTGCCCGTTCATCCCCCCCACCCCAATGGCTGCATCGTTTCCGGTCACCTGGGCCACTACCATGGCAAGGGCTTCTGCCTGGGTCGGATTCACCTTTCCGGGCATGATGGAACTGCCGGGTTCGTTGGCCGGAAGGGAAATTTCGCCAATTCCGCAACGCGGACCGGAGGCCAGCAGCCGGATGTCGTTTGCGATCTTCATCAGGCTTACGGCCAGGGCCTTGAGGGCACCGCTTGCCTTCACGATGGCGTCATGGGCCGACAAGGCTTCGAATTTGTTGGGGGCTGTAATGAAGGGTTTGCCAGTAAGTTCAGCAATTTTCCGGGCAACGAGTTTGTCAAATCCTTCCGGTGCGTTGATGCCGGTCCCAACGGCCGTACCCCCCAGGGCCAGCTCGCTCAGGTGGTCCAGGGTGGATTCAAGCGAAACGATGCCATGGGAGAGTTGGGAAACCCAGGCCGAGAACTCCTGCCCCAGAGTAAGGGGGGTGGCATCCATCAGGTGGGTGCGTCCGATCTTTACCACCCCCTCAAACTCCTCTGATTTTAGGTTGAGGGCATCACGCAATTGCCTGAGCGAGGGCAGGGTTGAGCGGGTAATCAGGGTATAGGCCGCTATGTGCATTGCGGTGGGGAAGGTGTCGTTCGACGACTGAGATCTATTGACATGGTCGTTGGGATGCACCTTCCGTAGCTTCTCGTCCAGGCTGCCACCCATGATCTCGTGAGCCCTGTTGGCGATCACTTCGTTGAGGTTCATGTTGGTCTGGGTGCCGCTTCCGGCTTGCCAGACCACCAGGGGGAAATGCCCCTCCAGCCTTTTATCGAGTATTTCGTCGCAGGCCGAGGCAATGGCACGCATCAGCTTTTCGTCAAGCACCCCCAGTTCATGGTTTGCCATGGCGGCAGCCTTTTTCAA
>SL_3KL_010_SEDDRAFT_10000160_pt1 | contig 47059 bp, 58 predicted proteins | sample SodLakKL_010_SED_2_FD_10381 | JGI IMG/M metagenome (IMG submission 10381)
TACGCCGATGACCAGGTGGACATATCCATGGAGGACTTCGAACCACCCCTGGGGGATATTCAGTTTGAAACCGATTGTGAAAAAGTTGAAGAAGAGGAAGAACCCCGCCAGTTATTCGATCAGAACATATTCTAACACCCCGGCAAAAAGTTACCGCCCCGCAGACAGATAAATTTTCTGCGGGTGGCTGCTGCCGGATTATCAAAGAATCATTCCTGCCCCCACCGTATCATGGGTGCTCTCATCGATAAGAATGACACTTCCGGTGATGCGGTTGAGTTGATATTTGTCGAAAAACAAGGGTCGGGTAGTGCGAATGGAAATCCTTGCAATATCATTCATCCCCACTTCCGGGTCGTCTTGTATGCGGTGCAGGGTGTTCACATCTATCTTATAGTGTATCTTTTTCACCACACACCTGGCCTCGCTGGTGGTATGCCGGATAGTATACTTCCCCCCGGGCACAAGCTTGTTGCAGTTCATCCAACATAGCATGATATCCATATCCTGGCTCACGCGGGGTACGTTATTCACCCTTACAATCATATCACCCCTGCTGATATCAAGCTCATCTTCCACCTGCATGCTCACCGACATGGGCGCAAAAGCTTCCTGTATCTCCCCCTGCGCCCCCTGTATAGCTTTTATTTTTGAGGTAAACCCCGAAGGTAAAACCATGATTTTATCACCAGGCCGGAACACTCCACCGGCGATCCTGCCGGCATAGCCTCTGTAATCATGATGGTCATTGTGGTGGGGGCGAATCACCAGCTGCACGGGGAAACGGCCATCTACCATGTTCAGATCGCTGCCAATATGGATGGTTTCCAGCAGGTACATCAGGCTGGGGCCCCCGTACCACGACATCTTTTCAGATTTCTCCACCACATTGTCGCCCATCAGGGCACTGATGGGGATAAACTGTAAATCGGGGATATTCAGTTTGGAAGCAAAAGCCTGGAAATCTTTTTTGATCTTTTCAAAAACCGACTGGTCATAATCCACCAGATCCATTTTGTTGATGCAAAGGACCATGTGGGGGATTCCCAGCAGGGAAGCAATAAAGGCGTGCCTCTTGGTTTGTTCAACCACCCCTTTGCGTGCATCGGCCAGGATGATGGCCAGGTTGGCGGTGGAAGCACCGGTAACCATATTGCGTGTATACTGCACATGGCCGGGGGTGTCGGCAATGATAAACTTCCTTTTGGGCGTGGCAAAATACCTGTAGGCCACATCAATGGTTATTCCCTGCTCCCTTTCGGCCCGGAGGCCGTCGGTCAGCAAAGCCAAATTGACATGTTCTTCGCCCCGNCGCTCACTGGTAAGCCGGATGGCCTCATACTGGTCTTCAAAAATGGATTTACTGTCGTACAACAGGCGGCCGATGAGGGTGCTTTTTCCGTCATCTACACTCCCGGCGGTGGTAAACCGCAGCAGCTCCATATCCAGGTATCCGTTTCCACTAAAATTGCTCATTATGGCTGAATTTTATTTTTCTGATTGATAGGTATTAGAAAAGCAACGGGTCATTTATGCACCGCCGTAAAAAAATGTTGGTGAGGAATCAAAAATATCCGTCCTTTTTGCGGTCTTCCATGGATGTTTCCGACCTTTTGTCATCGGCCCGTGAGCCCCTTTCGGTTTGCCGTGCAGCCGCTACCTCATCAATGATCTCCTCCACACAGCTGGCATTGGAAAGCGCAGCACCGGTACAGCTCATATCGCCGATGGTACGGAAACGAATCCGTAGCTTTTCCCAGTTTTCTCCCTCCTGCAGCTTAATATAATCGCTTTTGGCAAGCAATACCCCTTTGCGGTTTACACACTCCCGGTGGTGGGCAAAATAGAGGGACGGCATCTCGATGTTTTCCATCAATATATATTGCCACACATCCATCTCGGTCCAGTTGCTCAGGGGAAAAACACGGAAGTGCTCGCCCTGTAGCTTCTTGCCGTTGAAAAGGTTCCACAGCTCAGGACGCTGATTGCGGGGATCCCACTGTCCAAACTCATCTCTGTGTGAAAAAAACCGCTCCTTGGCACGGGCTTTTTCTTCATCCCTGCGCCCGCCCCCCATGGCAGCATCAAATCCACAGGCTTCAATGGTGTCCAGCAGGGTAACGGTTTGCAGGATATTGCGGCTGGCATTGACCCCCTTCTCTTCCTGCACACGCCCTTTGTCAATGGAATCCTGCACACTTCCCACCACAAGCTTTGCTTTTAAATGTTCAACCAGGTTGTCCCGAAAACGAAGGGTTTCCGGAAAGTTATGGCCGGTGTCAATGTGCAACANAGGGAATGGCAGACGGGCAGGACGAAAAGCTTTTACCGCCATGTGAAGCATCACAATGGAATCTTTTCCACCGGAAAACATCAATACGGGCTTCTCAAACTGGGCTACCACTTCACGTATCACAAAGATGGACTCCGCCTCTAACTCCCTTAAATGATTCAAATTGTATGAAGGCATTTTGTTGTAGGATATTAAAACGTTGTGAATGAATTATGCTTTAATTTTCATTGAATGAAGTAGTTCCGCAGTGGCCAAACCTAAGCACTGCTTTTTGAAATTAAACAAACACTTAGCTTCTGGTCATATACGTTTTGCAAAAGTATAAAATTCCCTTCAATCAAAACATATATTTTACCATGGGTGCAGGCAAAATTAGGAGGAATAACCTCTGCCACCAAGAAATTATCCTTTAGCTGGCAAAATGTGTATACCACAGGCAAGCAGCTTTCAAACATTTTGGTTATTTTTGCCGGTGACAGGGTTTTCAAAATATTAAAACCGTTTTTTACCCATGCAAAAATTGGCCGGTTGGATTTTACGTATGACGGGATGGACAATCACCCATGACATGCCGCAGGGCATTCCCAGGGCAGTGATTATCATGGCACCTCACACCAGTGGCTGGGATTTTGTATGGGGCAGGCTGGGTTTCGCATCCAAAGGGATAAAGGCGAACATCGTCATCAAAAAAGAGTTTTTCTTTTTCCCACTGGGCTTGCTGCTGAAGTACCTTGGAGCTATCCCCATTGACCGGGGCCTCAGCACGGGCACCATCAAAAAAATTACCTCCATGATAAACCGTTCCGACGAGTTTTTCCTGCTCATCACACCCGAAGGGACTCGAAAATTGGTGAAAAGATGGAAAAAGGGGTTTTATTTTATCGCCCAACAAGCCGATGTACCTATCATACTAGGATTTCTGGATTATAAGAATAAAACAGGGGGGCTGGGGAAAGTAATCTACCCCTCGGGCAACTATGAAAAAGACATGGAGGAAATCGAGGCATTCTACAAAACCAAGCAAGCCAAATATCCGGAGCATTTTAACCTCTCACCACAAAACCTGGATTCCTTACCAGAGGGGTAAACCTTCTGAAGACATTTACAGTACCACGGCTTCAGCCTTGCAGTCCCCAAACATCAGAATCATTTACCCCCCACTTTTTAGTTTGACGGCGAATGGAACACATCATTGAGGTTAAGCCTGAGAAAAACAGTATACTGGGGTTTAATCTCATTGTTATCGCCCAGGTTGATCCGGCTGAAGCTTACCGTACCGCCCATCCTGAAATTAAGCACATCACTCACCTCCATTTGTGCCCCCAAAGAGGTGTAAATGCCAAACCCCATGCCGTAATCCCGGATATTGTAATACTCTGAACGTATCTCGCGGATGTTAAACTCCAATCCACTCACCCTAACCCGGTTTTCTTCGATTTTGGTATCGGTGATATTGAGCCCGCTTTCAAGGAATGGATGGATGTAAGAAGGGGTCTGGAGGGTATACTGAAACCCAAGGCGCAGCTCAATACGCTCCTCGGTGGCATAGATGTCGGACAACAACCGGTAAGGCTCGGTGGTGGAGGTGTACTTATCGGTAAAGATGGTAAACCGGTCGGAAACAGAGAGCCTGGCATAGTTGAACTCCCCCATGATGGCAAAACTTTGGTTGAAGTTCAGCCCCCCGAAAAACCCCACCTGCACCGCAGGACTATATTGCATCCGGGTGGGCAACTCACCTACTTCAAAGGATTCAATGATTTCATCACTCTCTCGGATGAGGCGGTCGCGGTTATGCTGACGGTTCAGTGCATCTTCCACGCTGTGGTCACCGGTGCCGTTGTAATAGTTGGCGGTGGAAGAATTGGCAAAATAAGCACCCACACTCAAACCGTAAATCCACCGGGCGGTGGGCACATCATCGGCAGAAACATTCATTTCAAGTTGCTCCGGGAAAGGCGAGGCGATGGGCTGTCCGCGCCCTTCCACGAACAACAGGGTAAGAATACCGGTAAAAAGGGCTAATATTGAGAGTCTAAGCATACAGGTGCGATGATTGGATTTTTGAGTTGCCTCAAATAATATTGCGGCATTGATTACAATAGGTTGTTAGAACTATTTTCGGATACCGGCAAACCATGTATCAAGCAGCTTGTGCGCTGCCTGGTATGGGGTTATTTTATTCTCGTCCAACAGATGCAACACCTCACCGGTGAGCGCTTTTACATCCTTATCCTGGTGGAAATGGTCAGACAGGTATTGCTGGATGGTTTCATACATCTGGTGTTTTTGCTGCTGGTTTCTTTTTTGATGAAAAAACCCATTGTCTTTCACCATTTTCTCATATTGCCGGATGAGGTTGTTGATGTTTTCCATCCCTGTTTTGCGTATGGATGAGCAAATCTCCACCCCGGGAGACCAGCCTGATGGTGCGGGCGGAAACAGGTGCAGGGCATTCTGGTACTCTACCCTTGCATTTTGGGCCTTGATAAGATTGTCGCCATCGGCTTTGTTGATGACCAGGGCATCACTCATCTCCATGATTCCCCTTTTGATGCCTTGCAATTCATCGCCGGCACCGGCCAGCATCAACAACAGGAAAAAATCCACCATGGACTGCACGGCCGTTTCCGACTGCCCCACCCCCACGGTCTCCACCAAAATGCGGTCAAACCCGGCAGCTTCGCACAGGATAATAATTTCGCGGGTTTTGCGTGCCACCCCGCCTAATGTTCCTGCCGAGGGGCTGGGCCTGATAAAGGCATCTTCATTATTGGACAGAGACTCCATACGCGTTTTATCGCCCAGGATGCTCCCTTTGGAAATTTCGCTGCTGGGGTCCACGGCCATCACGGCAATTTTATGCCCTTTGGTAATAAGGTAGCTGCCAAAGGCTTCGATAAACGTACTTTTGCCCACCCCGGGCACACCTGTTATGCCGATACGGAAAGATTGGCCCGACCAGGGCATGCATTTTTCAATGATTTGCTGCGCTTTTTGATAATGCGCAGGCAGTGAACTTTCCACCAGTGTGATGGCCTTGCTGAGGATGGTTCTATCGCCCGCCAGGATTCCTTCCACATAGGCATCCACCTCCAGGTCGTTGCGACGGCGCAGCTGCATGGCAGCAATGGCCTTTTCGTTGAGCACCGGAAGCTTATCCACCCCTTCATTCACCTTCAGCGCACTGTCGCTCTGCTTTTTTCGGGTATTTTTTGCTTTGTCAGACATGCCGGATTTTTTTTACAAACGTACGGAATATTTTATTTCAGATAGCATGTTTATAACCCATAAAAGGTTTTGCTGATAGAAATATTGTAAAAAGGTCAATTGCAAGCTAAATACTTACTTCCATTAACTCTGTATGTTCACAACGAAAACCTTTTAACAAATATTTATTTGCTTAAAAATTAATTAAAAACAGCTATGAAAAGTCTAATTATTGGCCAAACTAAAAAACTACCTACATTGTTTAAAATACAGTAAAATATGCATTGGTGTCCGGTTAAAAACCATTTGACGTTCCCCAAGTGCTATTATATCTATTTTTTTAATATTATCGCCCCGCTGGGGCTTGGTTTGGTGATTTACCATAAATTCTACAAATATTACCGCGGCTCTGCCGCTCAATTTAAGCTGCAGCGCAGCAAATATATTTGTAGTCAGCAGATTAGCGTATCAACAATAAAGCTGCAGCACAGCGATAATATTAGCAATAAAATAAATTCAGTTTTTCTGGACATCAATGTAAAAAAATAAAACAACACTATTCAACGTTCAATATTACGGAACCTTAAAAAGCTCTTTCGGGGCAGATTAGCCAAAGATAGCAGGAAATAAACACCATATTCAGAAACAGCCAAGGAGGCGGGGTAAAACATTGATATATCGAGGACAAAAAAAGCTGTAACGAAAGTACTGACAGGTTGCTTAAATGTAAATATGGTTGAAACTACCATCTTTAAAGCCCAGGAATCAGTGAAAAACTTTCGATACAGCTCTTAATTAGTTATAGGTGTATAGTAAGCATCAGCTTACTTTTTAAAGTACTTGAAGTCTTTGCCGAGATATCTGGCGGTATCACCCAGAATTTCCTCGATGCGGAGCAACTGATTGTATTTAGCAATCCTGTCGGAACGGCTGGCAGATCCCGTTTTGATCTGTCCGGCACCAAGTGCAACAGCAAGGTCAGCAATGGTAGTATCTTCAGTTTCGCCAGATCGGTGGCTTATAATAGAAGTATAGGAATTGGCCGTAGCCAACTGTACGGCATTAATGGTCTCGGTAAGAGTTCCTATCTGGTTTACCTTGATTAGGATAGAGTTACCAACATTGGTATCAATCCCTTTCTGCAACCTGTTAACATTTGTAACAAACAAGTCATCCCCTACAATTTGAACTTTATCACCAAGTTTTTTGGTCATTTGGGCCCATCCATCCCAGTCATCTTCGCCCATTCCGTCTTCAATGGAGACAATTGGGTATTTCTTAGCCCAGTCAGCCCAATAATCCACCATTTCTTTGGGAGTAAGTTTATCTCCGGTGGACTTATGTAAATGGTATACATTTTCTTCTGGCAGGTAATACTCAGAGGCAGCAGGGTCCAGGGCAATAAAGATGTCTTCACCGGGCTGATAACCGGCATTTTCTACTGCTTGTAAAACAACCTGAATAGCTTCTTCATTGGATTTAAGGTTGGGTGCAAAGCCTCCTTCATCACCAACGTTGGTTGAGTAACCCTGTTTTTTCAATACAGCTTTTAAGTTGTGAAAAATCTCAGCACCCATTTTCAGAGCATGACTAAACGAATTTGCTCCAACAGGCATTACCATAAATTCCTGGAAATCGATACTGTTATCAGCATGTGAACCACCATTAAGGATATTCATCATGGGAATTGGCAGCAAATTGGCATTTACACCACCTACATAACGGAAGAGGTATTGGTTGGTTTCCTGGGCAGCGGCATGTGCAACAGCCATGGAAACACCAAGAATAGCATTGGCACCCAGATTGGCTTTGTTGGGTGTGCCATCAATTTGCAGCATCGTGTTGTCGATGAGGTTCTGATCGGTTACAAAAAGACCTTTGAGTTCATTATTCAAAACATTATTAACGTTGCTTACAGCCTTCAACACGCCTTTACCCAGATAGTTAACTTTGTCATTATCTCTTAGCTCAACAGCTTCATGCACACCTGTGGAAGCCCCGGAGGGAACAGCTGCTCTCCCTAATATTCCATTTTCTGTTAATACATCCACTTCAACTGTGGGATTCCCTCTGGAATCTAAAATCTGTCTTGCATGAATATTTAAAATTGCACTCATAGTTTGTTAATTTAAATAGTTAAACATCAATCCTTAATTTCCAATAAGCTACTAATCTATAAAAAATATTCCATTTAGAAAATATAAAAGAGGATAAAGCAGTTAGAAACTTTATCCTCTTTTGGTTTTGTCAGACTTCTGAGATTATCAATTGAGTTTTCAAAAATAAAAACAGCTGTCGTAAAGCCACATAATCTTACATGGAGGAAAACTATTTCTTATCATCCTTTTTTTCGGAGTCCTCTTCCTTGTTTTCAGGCTTTTTCTCTTCTTTCTTTACCGTCTTTTTTCCTTCCTTAGGTTTGGCTGCAGTTTTCTTTTCCTCTTTGGATTCATCAGCAGGTTTTTCAGCAGCGGCCTCCTTTGGTTTCTCAGCAGTTTTCTCGTCAGAAGCAGTATCCTTCACGTCAACCTGACTTTCGGCGGGTTTATCCGTGGGTTGTTGGTCAGTATCAGCAACTTCTTCAGCAGCAGGTTGTACTGTTTGCTGATCTTTGTCCGATGCCTTTTTGCCCCTGCGGCTACGGCGTGTTCTTTTGGTCTGAGTTTCTGTGCTTTTCAGCATGTTATCGTTATAATCAACCAGTTCAATAAAGCACATTTCAGCACCGTCCCCTTTCCTGAAACCTGTTTTTAGAATACGGGTATAGCCACCAGGTCTGTTGGCAATTTTTTGGGCCACCTCTCTAAAGAGTTCACTTACCGCATATTTGTTATTCAGATAAGAAAAAACGGTTCTTCGCATGTGAGTGGAATCCTCTTTTGATTTCGTGATAAGGGGTTCCACGTAAACACGCAAAGCTTTAGCTTTTGCAAGGGTAGTATTGATTCGTTTTTTCAAGATAAGGGAAGAAGCCATGCTTGCAAGAGTGGCTTTCCTGTGCTGTGATTTTCTTCCCAAATGATTTATTTTTTTTCTGTGTCTCATTTTATTTAGTCCTTATCCAATTTGTACTTTGAAAGATTCATGCCAAAACTCAGGTTTTTGGACTTTATCAGTTCTTCAAGCTCAGTTAGCGACTTTTTGCCAAAATTCCTGAATTTAAGCAAGTCATGCTTATTAAGCGAAACAAGGTCGGCCAGTGTTTCAACATCCGCTGCCTTCAAGCAGTTCAACGCCCTTACACTTAGGTCCAAATCAACAAGTTTAGTTTTGAGCAATTGACGCATATGAAGTGATGTTTCATCAAATTCTTCACTGGAAGCTTTCTCTTCTGCATCAAGGGTGATTTTCTCATCAGAGAAAAGCATGAAGTGGAAGATAAGAATTTTCGCGGCTTCCTTTAAAGCATCTTTGGGTGTAATTGAGCCATCGGTCTGAATTTCCAAAACAAGCTTTTCATAGTCGGTTTTCTGCTCAACACGGTAGTTTTCTACCACATACTTCACATTTTTGATGGGTGTAAAGATAGAATCGATGGCAGTTTGACCGATAATCGGATTAAGGGGCTTGTTTTCTTCGGCGGGGACATATCCCCTTCCTTTTTCTATGGTAAGCTCAACATTCAGGTTAACAGAGGGCTCAAGATTGCAAATAACCACATCCGAATTAATAACCTGGAAGTTGGAAAGTGCTTCATTCAAATCCCCTGCTTTGAATACATCTTTACCTGAAATATTTAACGTTACTTTTTCGCTTTGTTCTTCTTCAACTTTTTGCTTAAACCTGACTTGTTTAAGGTTGAGAATAATCTCAGTTACATCCTCCACAACACCTTTGATGGTAGAAAACTCGTGGTCTACACCTTCAATACGCACGGATGTAATAGCAAAACCTTCTAGGGAGGAAAGCAGAATTCGTCTGAGTGCATTACCTATGGTAATTCCATATCCTGGCTCCAGGGGACGGAACTCAAACTTCCCGAAACTCCCGTCAGATTCGAGCATGATAACCTTATCGGGTTTTTGAAAAGCTAATATTGCCATTTATAAGTGGGTTTTTATGTTACGATAACTCAATTGGGTTATATAATAGTAGGATTATTTGGAGTATAATTCTACAATGAGTTGTTCCTGGATGGTCTCAGGAATTAAATCCCTTTCCGGCATATTCAGAAACTTTCCTTCCATTTTCTGGTCATCCCATTCCAACCACGAATACGTATTGGCTCTGCCACTTAAGGATTCGGTGATAGCTTCAAGATTATGAGACTTTTCTCTGACTCCCACAATATCACCAGGCTTAACGGTATAACTGGGAATACTTACCACCTCGCCATTTACGGTAATATGTTTATGACCAACAAGTTGTCTTGCTGCGCGGCGTGTGGGGGCTATGCCCAAACGAAATACTACATTATCGAGGCGGGCTTCGAGTAATTGCAACAAAATCTCACCAGTAACACCTTTTTTCTGATTCGCTTTTTTAAACAGGTTGGAAAACTGTTTCTCAAGCAAACCATACGTATATTTGGCTTTTTGTTTTTCTTGCAATTGTATGCCGTACTCCGATTGTTTTTTTCGCCTTTTATTGGCACCGTGCATCCCCGGAGGATATTTCTTTTTTTCAAATGCTTTGTCAGCACCAAAAATTGCATCACCAAATTTGCGTGCTATTTTTGTCTGGGGTCCTCTGTATCTTGCCATATTCTTTATATCTAAAATAAATCGTGTTCGAAAATAAATAAATTAAACTCTTCTTCTTTTGGGAGGCCTGCAACCATTATGTGGTAGTGGGGTAACGTCAACAATTTCAATTACCTCAATACCCTGGGCATGAATTGTTCTAATAGCAGATTCCCGACCTGAGCCAGGTCCTTTCACAAACACTTTTACTTTGCGCAAACCTGCATCATATGCGATTTTGGATGCATCGGTGGCAGCCATTTGAGCTGCGTATGGAGTATTCTTTTTCGACCCTTTAAAGCCCATTTTTCCAGCTGAGCCCCAGGATATCACCTGGCCGCTGTTATTGGTCAGGGAAATAATAACATTGTTGAACGAGGCAAAAATATGTGCCTGACCAACAGGTTCTACCTTTACGACTCGTTTTTTGGAACTACGTCCTCTCGTTTGTTTTGCCATAATTTTTTTAATATTACTCTGATCAAGCTATTGTGCTCCGAAACATCAATAGCTTCGTTAATTGAAATTATTTGGTAGCTTTCTTTTTATTGGCTACAGTTTTCTTTTTACCTTTCCGGGTGCGGGCATTGTTTTTGGTTTTTTGCCCACGCAAAGGTAAACCAATACGGTGGCGTATACCTCTGTAAGAGCCTATATCCATAAGCCTTTTGATGTTCATCTGAACTTCTGATCTCAGTGCACCCTCAACTTTAAAGTGGTCACTGATAATTTGCCTGACAGAAGTAATCTGTTCATCTGTCCACTCTTCTACCTTAAGATTGGGGTCCACACCGGCCTGGGTGAGGATGTTACGGGCAGTACTTTGCCCTACGCCAAAGATATAGGTTAAGGCAACTTCACCTCTTTTTTTTCTGGGGATGTCAATTCCTGCTATACGTGCCATAATATTTCTATTCTTTTAATATAGTTATCCTGTGATTAACCCTGACGTTGTTTAAACTTGGGGTTCTTTTTGTTAATGATATAAACGCGTCCTTTTCTACGTACAATTTTGCACTCAGAACTTCTCTTTTTTACAGACACTCTAACTTTCATTTCGCAGTTTTTTTGGTGTAAATGTTCACTCAATTATTTATACCTAAAGGTAATGCGCCCTTTAGTAAGGTCGTATGGTGACATCTCTATTTTAACTTTATCTCCAGGCAGAATTTTAATATAATGCATACGCATCTTACCTGAAATATGGGCGGTAATAATATGCCCGTTCTCAAGTTCAACACGAAACATTGCATTACCTAAAGACTCGGTAACGGTTCCGTCTTGTTGTATAGAGGGTTGTTTTGCCATACTTTTTTTAATTGATAATTAAAACGTTGTTATTATTGGATTTCAAAGATTCTATGATGTACGAAAAACTAGAAAGTATATCGGCTGATTCCTTACCAACAGCTATGGTGTGTTCATAGTGAGCAGAAGGTTTCAGATCGGATGTTCGAATGGTCCAACCATCATTCTCCTGTACTATAAAACGCTTACCCAGATTAATCATAGGTTCAATAGCAATAACCAGTCCGCTTCTTAACTTCATGCCTTTGCCTTTTCTTCCAAAATTAGGGACTTCAGGGGGTTCGTGAAGATTGCGGCCAAGACCATGGCCCACTAATTCACGTACTACACCATACCCTGCTTTTTCAGCATGGCTTTGTATGGCAAAAGAGATATCGCCCAGAGTATTACCCTCCACAGCCTTTTCTATTCCTAAATGAAGGCATTCGTAGGTAACATGTAACAGCCGCCTGGTAGCACTATCAATTTCGCCAATGGCAAAGGTATAGGCCGAATCGCCATAAAAACCATTTTTCAGAACTCCGCAGTCAATGGATACAATATCACCATCTTTGAGCTCCCTATCACCTGGTATGCCATGAACTACCTGATCGTTGGGAGAGATACAAAGTGAACCGGTGAAACCCTGGTATCCTTTAAAACCGGGGACAGCTCCTTGATCCCGGATGAACTCCTCCGCCAAAGCATCAAGTTCAATGGTTTTTATTCCGGGTCGTATTACCTTGGCAACCTGACCTAAAGTTTTCGCAACAAGCAAAGAACTTTCTCGTATTAATTCTATTTCCTTTTCGGACTTATATTCAATCATAAACGACTAATATTAACCTGCCATTCCCATGGGTGATGACCGTCCCTTAATTCGTCCTGATTTGGTTAAACCGTCATAGTGACGCATCAGCAAGTGGCTCTCAATTTGCTGCAAGGTATCCAGTACAACCCCCACCATTATGAGTAGAGAAGTACCACCAAAGAATTGCGCAAACTGCCCTGTAACTCCCATTAAACTGGCAAAAGCGGGCATAATAGCAACAAATGCAAGGAATAATGAACCTGGCAGCGTAATTTTGGACATTACATTGTCAATAAATTCGGCTGTCCGTTTACCTGGTTTAACTCCGGGAATAAACCCACCATTCTTTTTCATATCCTCGGCCATCTGGTTAGGATTAACTGTGATGGCTGTATAAAAATAGGTAAAAAGAATAATAAGAATGGCAAAGGTGAAGTTATACCAAAATCCCATAAAGTTAGAGAATGTAGCGGCAAATCCGCTCAGGGCCTCAGATTCAGCAAAACCAGCAACAGTAATGGGGATAAACATTATGGCCTGTGCAAAAATGATAGGCATTACTCCGGCAGCATTCACTTTCAGGGGAATGTATTGTCGCACACCACCATACTGCTTATTGCCAACCACACGTTTGGCAAACTGTACCGGTATTCGGCGGGTACCCTGAACAAGCATAATGGCAAGTACCACCACTCCCATAAGTACGGCTAACTCTATTAGAAATATTACCAATCCTCCACCAGCTTCCTCCATTCTTGCGATAAACTCAGCAAAAAGAGCAAATGGCAAATTGGCAATAATACCAATCATAATGAGCAATGAAATACCGTTTCCTATACCTTTTTCTGTAATTCTTTCACCCAGCCACATGACAAACATGGTTCCTGACACAAGAATTATCACAGAAGATATCATAAAGAAGGTCATGGACGCCCCTGGATCACCATCAAAAGGGGTAATAGCTTCCCTGGGAAGCTGACTTGCCAGGTTGGCTAAATAAGCGGGCGCCTGGGCACCGGTAATAATAACTGTAAGGTAACGGGTAATCTGATTGATTTTCTTTCTGCCGCTTTCACCCTCTTTCTGTAATTTTTGAAAGTAGGGTACTGCCACACCCAGTAACTGAACCACAATGGATGCACTAATGTATGGCATAATACCCAGGGCAAAAATAGATGCATTGGAAAATGCACCTCCTGAGAACATATTAAGTAGCCCCAGCAAGCCGTCTGATGTTTGTGCCTGAAGTGCATCCAACATATGCGGATCCACACCAGGTAAAACTACATAAGAACCCAATCTGTAAATTAAAATGATTCCCAATGTGTTCATGATCCGGATCCTGAGGTCTTCGATCCGGTAGATGTTTTGCAGCGTCTGTAAAAATCTTTTCATTATTACGATTCTAATGTGTTTACTTTTCCACCGTTGCTTTCAATTGCCTTTATGGCAGAGGCGGAGAATTTATGTGCTGTAATTTCTATTTTTGCAGTGAGTTCCCCACGTCCAAGGATTTTAATCAAGTCCTTTCTGGAAGCCAGACCGTTTTCAGACAAAACAGCAGGATTAATAACAGTAACTGATTTTTTATCAATCAGTTGCTGTAATGTATCCAGGTTTATTCCCACATATTCAACGCGATTGCGGTTGGTAAAGCCAAATTTTGGCAGCCTTCTTGCCATTGGCATTTGTCCACCTTCAAAACCAGCTTTACGGCTGTATCCTGAACGGGATTTGGCACCTTTATGACCTCTTGTAGACGTACCTCCGCGACCAGACCCCTGGCCCCTGCCTATTCTTTTCCTGGCTTTTAACGCCCCGCTAGCTGGTTTAAGATTACTTAAATCCATTTTATATGCAAATTTAATAATTATTACCAATTAATTTATTTCTTAAGCTTATGCTTCTTCTATGTGAAGCAGGTGCTTTACTTTATTTATCATACCCATCAACTGGGGTGTTTCATTCACCACCACGGGGTTATGAAGTTTCCGTAACCCCAAAGCTTTAAGGGTAACTTTTTGTTTTTCAGGCTGGTTAATGGCACTACGAACCTGAGAAATTTTATACTTTTTCATTTGCGTATCTTGTTTATTGGTACCCCCCCTCACAGGGGGGTTTACGATGAATAAAGTTTAATGTAGAGAGGAGACTCAAAGGTCTCCTCCGTTTACTCCTTATGTGAATTACCCGTTAAATACTTTTTCAACAGAAATTCCCCTTTGCTGTGCAACAGTATAAGGGTCTCTCAGCTTGACAAGAGCATCAATGGTGGCTTTAACAACACTATGAGGGTTGGATGATCCTTTGGATTTAGCAAGAACATCTGTAACACCCACACTCTCCAGAACAGCACGCATGGCACCTCCGGCAATTACACCAGTACCGTGTGCAGCAGGGCGAATCAAAACCCGGGCTCCACTATACTTGCCTTCCTGGGGATGAGGAATGGTACCCTTGTGCACAGGTACTCTGATAAGATGTTTTTTGGCATCATCAATTCCTTTGCTGATAGCTGTAGTAACTTCTTTGGCTTTTCCCAATCCATATCCTACTACACCGTTTTCATTTCCGACTACAACAATGGCAGAGAAACTGAAGGTACGACCACCTTTGGTCACTTTGGTAACACGTTGTATGCCGACCAGTCTATCCTTAAATTCTATCTCGCTGGATTTTACTTTTTTTACGTTTGCGTTTGTCATAGTCTTAAAATTTTAAACCTCCTTCTCTGGCTCCATCGGCCAATGATTTAACTCTACCGTGATACAAGTAACCGCTGCGGTCAAACACAACATTCTCAATACCTGCTTCTTTGGCTTTTTCTGCCAATACTTTACCTACTTGCTTAGCCATCTCCGATTTGGAAATGTCTTTATCAGCAAAAGCCTTTTCACGACTTGAGGCAGCAGTAAGGGTTACCCCTTTAACATCATTAATAAGTTGAGCGTATATTTGTTTGTTGCTCTTAAAAACAGATAACCTGGGTTTTTCTTCGGTCCCATGTACCCTTTTACGTATCCGGTATTTTATCTTAAGCTTTTTGCTTATTTTTTTATGTGTTGCCATCTATCCGATGATTTAAATATTTCTAAATTTACTTGGCAGCAGCTGCTTTACCAGCTTTTCTACGAATAACTTCACCCTGGTACTTAACACCTTTGCCTTTGTAGGGCTCGGGTTTACGGAAGGATCTGATCTTGGCAGCAACCTGACCTATCAGTTGTTTATCATGTGATTCCAGGATGATCATGGGGTTTTTACCTCTTTCGGTAACCGTTTCTATTTTAACTTCTTTGGGTAGTTGAAGAAAAATATTGTGTGAATAACCCAGACCCAACTCCAGTAACTGTCCGTTATTGGATGCTTTGTATCCAACACCTACCAACTCCTGCACTATCTTGTATCCTTCGGATACACCAATTACCATATTATTGATCAGCGATCTGTACAATCCGTGCAAGGATTTTTGTTTCTTTTGTTCAGAGGGTCTTTCAAGGGTAATGCTATTATCTTCTTCATCAATATTAACCTTGATGCCACCCTGAATAGATTGCTTTAATTCCCCTTTGGGACCTTTAACGGTAACAATGTTGTTATCGCTAACAGTAACTGTAACACCGGCGGGGATTTTAACGGGTAAATTTCCTATTCTTGACATTTTTTCTACTTTTTAACTTACGTAACAAATTACTTCGCCTCCCACGCCAAGTTGACGTGCTTCTTTATCGGTTATCAAACCTTTGGATGTAGAAATTATGGCAATCCCTAAACCATTCATTACCCTTGGGAGATCATTGTGAGTACAATACGTCCTTAAGCCGGGTCTGCTAGCGCGTTCAAGTGAGTTGATAGCAGGAATTTTTGAAGAGGGATGATACTTCAGGGCGATTTTTATATTTCCCCCTTTGTTGTTCTCTTCAAATTTATAATTCAGGATATACCCCTTCTCAAAAAGGATTTTTGTCATACCCTTTTTCAGATTAGATGCAGGAATTTCTACAATCCTGTGATTGGCCTTTATGGCATTCCTTATTCTTGTAAGGTAATCTGCAATTGGATCAGTTATCATTTGTGTTTAATATAAAAAAGTTTACAATATTACCAACTGGCTTTGGTTACCCCTGGGATGAGTCCATTGTGAGCCATTTCCCGAAAGTTAATCCGTGAAACGCCAAATTGTCTCATATATCCTTTGGGCCTTCCAGTGAGTTTACATCTGTTGTGAAGTCTAACGGGTGATGAGTTTTTAGGTAATTTTTGAAGTCCTTCCCAATCTCCATTAGCTTTAAGTTCAGCACGCTTTTTGGCATATTTCGCAACGAGTTTGGCCCGTTTGCGTTCTCTAGCTTTCATTGATTCTTTAGCCATAATCGGAATAGTTTATCTTTTAATGTTTTTAAATGGAATTCCGAATTCGCGCAGCAAAGCATACGCTTCTTTATCGGTCTTAGCGGTAGTAACGAATGTAATATCCATTCCCAAAATTTGGTTAACCTTATCAATATTTATTTCGGGAAAAATGATTTGTTCGGAAACACCAAGGGTAAAGTTACCACGTCCATCAAATCCCTTCTCGTTAATACCTTTGAAGTCACGAATACGAGGCAAAGAAACGGCAACCAAACGATCGAGGAATTCATACATTTTAGTACCGCGAAGTGTTAGCCTTACACCGATAGGCATACCCCGGCGAAGTTTAAAGTTGGAAATATCCTTTTTCGATTTGGTTTGAACAGCTTTTTGACCTGCTATGAGTGACATTTCTTCTACTGCTGTATCAATGACCTTCTTGTCAGTAATAGCAATGCCCAGACCCTGGTTTAAGCATATCTTGGTAAGTTTGGGCACTTCCATTTTATTTCTGTAGCTGAATTCAGTCGTAAGAGCAGGTGTAATCTCCTCCTCGTACTTTTTCTTAAGTCTTGGAATATAGCTCATTATTTAATTACCTCCCCTGACTTTTTAGAATAACGTTCGAGTTTGTTATCCTCATTAAACTTTCGGCCAATTTTGGTGGCATTTCCTTTGTTGTCAATCACCATTAAGTTGGATATGTGAACAGCAGCCTCCTGCTTGGTGATACCGCCCTGGGTATTTTTAGCGTTAGGCTTGGTGTGTTTGGAAATAATATTAATTCCCTCAACAACGGCTCTTTTTTTGTCACGGTCAATGCTCAGCACTTTGCCTTCCTGCCCTTTCTCATTTCCGGCAATGACCTTAACCATATCACCTTTTTTTATGTGTAACTTGGATTGCATATTTTCTAAATATTTTTCAATTAAAGCACTTCGGGCGCTAATGAGACAATTTTCATAAACTGCTTTTCACGCAACTCGCGTGCTACGGGACCAAATATACGCGTACCCCGTAATTCTTCGGTAGCAGTTAAAAGTACAACGGCGTTGTCGTCGAATTTTATGTATGTCCCATCAGGGCGACGTACATGTTTTTTGGTTCTGACAACAACAGCCTTGGAAACAGTTCCTTTTTTGATGTTTCCACTTGGGATAGCAGACTTAACAGTAACAATGATTTTATCGCCTATACCGGCATACCTTCTTTTGGTACCACCCAATACACGAATACACAAAACCTCTCTTGCTCCACTGTTATCTGCAACCGATAATTTGGATTCTTGTTGTATCATAATTATTTCGCTCTTTCAAGTATTTCAACTAATCTCCAACATTTATTTTTGCTTAAGGGCCTTGTTTCCATTATTTTAATGGTATCGCCGATATTGCACTCATTTTTTTCATCATGAGCCATAAACTTGGATGATTTTTTTATAAACTTCCTGTACATAGGGTGTTTCACACGGCGTAAAACTTTGATAACAACAGATTTGTCCATCTTATTGCTGGTTACCACGCCGACTCGTTCTTTTCTTCGGGTTCTCGTTTCCATTATCTAATGATTACTTTTTTGATTCATCAATGGCCCTTTTGCGGAGCTCAGTTTTAATTCTCGCAACGGTTTTCCGGTATAATTTAATTTTCAACGGATTTTCCAGAGGAGAAACCGAATGGTTGAGTTTCAACTTCAATAGGTGCTTTTTCTCTTCCTCCAACCTTTCATTGAGTTCTCCGGTTGACATTTCTCTAATTACATTTGGCTTCATTGGGTAAACGAATTTAAATCGTTAAAAAAAGCAGTAAGCCTGTTCTGTGAGCAAGCTTCAGAAGTCCTCTCAAACAGCGGCCTCTACTAAGCTGGAGGCTTGTTTACAATGAACCTCTCCAAAAAGGCTGCAAAGTTATAAAAAATATTTCAAACTTATTCTATTTATCAAAAACAAAATCCCTTCTGACAATAAACTTTGTTTTGACAGGCAGCTTTTGTGCGCCCAACCGCATAGACTCTTTTGCAGTTTCGAGATTAATCCCTTCAGACTCAAACATAATACGACCCGGGCTCACCCTTGCCACAAAATATTCAGGAGCACCTTTACCTTTACCCATCCGTACCTCAGCTGGTTTTTTGGTAACGGGTTTGTCGGGGAAAATACGAATCCACAGTTGCCCTTCACGTTTCATACGACGTGTAATGGCCTGGCGGGCGGCTTCTATCTGACGACTGGTAATCCAGCTCTCATCCAGAGACTTCAGACCAAAACTACCAAAAGCAAGCTCTGCTCCTCTTTTGGTAATGGCTTTCATACGGCCCTTTTGCTGTCTTCTGAATTTGGTTTTCTTTGGCTGTAACATTATTGCTGTAATTTTTTAAAACAATGATTATTAACGCTATTTCTTACGACGTCCTCTGAACCTGCCTCCGCCTGCTCCTGGTTTTGATTTGGTGTTATCTTCGGTAAAAGGTGTTAATTCTTTTTTACCAAATACCTCACCTTTACAAATCCATACTTTTATCCCGATACGACCATAGGTAGTATGGGCTTCGGTATTGGCATAATCAATATCAGCCCGCAGAGTATGCAAGGGGATGCGTCCTTCTTTGTAAGTTTCGGTCCGTGCCATTTCAGCTCCTCCCAAACGACCGGCAACGGTGGCTTTAATGCCTTCGGCACCCAGACGCATAGTAGCTGCAACAGCAGTTTTTATGGCTCGACGAAAAGAAATACGTCCTTCGATTTGTTTTGCAATGGTATTGGCAACCAATACGGCATCAAGCTCAGGCCTTTTGATTTCAGAAATATTGATTTGCACCTCTTTCTGAGTAATCTTTTTCAGCTCTTCCTTAAGCTTGTCAACCTCCTGACCACCTTTACCAATGATAATGCCCGGACGGGCGGTATTTATGGTAACCGTGATGAGTTTGAGTGTTCTTTCAATAATAATTTTGGATACTCCTGCTTTGGCCAATCGGGCGTTGAGATACTTTCTGATCTTATCATCTTCTACCAGTTTAGCTTCGTATTTTTTGCCGCCGTACCAATTAGAGTCCCATCCTTTGATGATTCCTAACCTTATACCGATAGGGTTTGTTTTTTGTCCCATTTGAAATATGCTTTAATTGTTTATGTTTTTACTATCAATGACAATGGTAACATGGTTCGACCTTTTCCGGATGCGGTAAGCGCGACCCTGTGGAGCCGGACGCAATCGCTTGAGCATGCGTCCACTATCAACAAATACCTCTTTAATATAAAGATGACTGTCTTCTACTCTTACCCCTTCGTTTTTGGCCTGCCAGTTAGCAATGGCACTCAGTAAAAGTTTTTCCAGACGTTCTGCTGCTTCCTTCTTGGTATACTTAAGTATACTAAGGGCCTTGTCTACCTCTTTGCCACGGATAATGTCTGCAACCAGACGCATTTTCCTGGGTGAGGTGGGGCAATTGTTAAGCCTGGCAATATATTGTGTCTTTTTTTCTTCTTTGAGTCTTTCTGCTCTAAGATGTTTTCTGGATCCCATGATTAAAATAGTTTATTTTTTGGCTTTATCTTTTTTACCCGCATGTCCGCGGAAAATACGTGTGGGTGCAAATTCACCCAGCTTATGACCTACCATATTTTCAGTGATATACACAGGGATAAATTTATTGCCATTGTGTACAGCTATGGTTTGTCCAACAAAATCAGGAGAAATCATAGATGCTCTTGACCAGGTTTTGATGACAGTTTTTTTACTGCTCCCGGCCATGGCAATTACTTTCTTCTCCAGCTTGTAGTGTATATATGGTCCTTTTCTTAATGAACGGCTCATGATCTGAATTTTTAAAGATTGATATTATTTCTTCCTTCTTTCAACAATTAATCTGCTGGAAGCCTTTTTGTGACTTCTGGTTTTAAAACCTTTAGCAGGCAAACCTTTACGGCTGCGTGGGTGTCCTCCGCTGGCGCGGCCTTCACCACCACCCATTGGGTGATCTATGGGGTTCATCACTGCTGGTCTGGTTCTTGGTCTACGGCCTAACCAACGGCTACGTCCTGCCTTACCACTTACGATATGCATGTGGTCAGGATTGGATGTACTACCAATAGTGGCCCTGCAAGTGGTAAGAACCATGCGGGTTTCACCAGAAGGAAGTTTCAGAATGGCATATTTACCATCTCTTGACATGAGCTGTGCATATGTACCGGCACTGCGTGCCATTTTTCCACCTTGTCCAGGCTTTAACTCAACATTATGCACAATGGTACCCAAAGGAACATTGGCCAAAAACATGGTGTTTCCTACCTCAGGAGTTGCTTTTTCTCCGGAAAGGATAGTTTGGCCGGTTTTTAATCCACCGGGGGCGAGGATATATTTTTTCTCACCATCTGCATAATACACCAATGCAATGCGTGCCGAACGATTGGGATCATACTCAATGGATTTAATAGTTCCGGGGATGCCATCCTTATCACGTTTAAAATCAATAAGGCGTAATTTTCTCTTATGACCTCCACCTCTGTATCGAAGGGTCATTTTACCTTTACTATTCCTGCCTCCGGTTTGATTTTTTCCAACCACTAACGCCTTTTCCGGCTTGGAGGCAGTTAGGTCTTCATTTGAGTTCAGCATTTTATTACGCTGTCCTGGAGTGGTTGGTTTGAATTTCTTTAAAGCCATCTATCTTAAATATTGCTGTAAAAATCAATAACTTGGCCTTCGCTTACGGTTACGATTGCCTTTTTTATACTGTTCGTTCTTCCGGTCATAAAACCTGTTTTGGTATAACGCATTTTGCGTTTACCCAGGTAGTTCATTGTGTTGACAGACTCTACCGTAACATTATACATCTCTTCCACCGAAGCCTTTATTTGGCTCTTGGTGGCCTTTTTGTCAACTACAAAACCATACCGATTAGGGAACTTTTCAGTTACCGCAGTCATCTTTTCGGTAATCAGTGGCTTAATTAAAACATCCATGTTCTTGCTATTTTTAAGGGCCGATCTTTTTCCAACCCAGCTTAATTAAATTATTTGGACAAAATACTTTCAAGTTCTTTAAGTGCACTTTCCACAAACACTACATGCTGTGTGTTGAGTATTTCATAAGTGTTGATGTCTGAGGCAACAGCTACCCGGGCCTTGGGGAGATTTCTTGAAGCAAGGGAGATATTCTGATCCATGGCTGGTAATATCAACAAAGATTTTTTATCCTGCATATTAAAACGTTCTAATATTTCAAGATAGTTCTTTGTTTTAGGGGCTTCCAGCGAAAAATCTTCCAGGATCAGAACACCATTTTCTTTCACCTTGTAAGAAAGTGCAGACCTGCGTGCAAGTCTTTTTACCTTTTTGTTGACTTTCAGACCATAGTCTTTGGGTTTTTTACCAAAAGCTCTACCACCACCTCTGAGCAAAGGAGATTTGATGTCGCCAATACGAGCAGCGCCGGTTCCTTTTTGCCGACGAAGTTTGCGTGTACTTCCTTTTACCTCATTTCTTTGTTTAGTGGCATGTGTTCCCTGCCTTTGATTGGCCAAATATTGTTTAACATCAAGATAAATAGCATGGTCATTGGGTTCAATGCCAAAGATACTATCGTTAAGCTCAATGGTTTTGGCCGATTTGTTTCCATCGATGTTATATACTGCTAACTCCATCTTTCTAAAATTAAATATGAACCTTTAGGACCAGGTACAGATCCTTTTACAATAATTAAATTCTTTTCAGGAATAATTTTCATTACCTGAAGGTTGATCATCTTCACCCTGTTTCCACCGGTTCTTCCGGCCATTCTCATACCTTTAAAAACCCTGGAGGGCCACGAAGACGCTCCCAGTGAGCCAGGTGCTCTAAGTCGGTTGTGCTGACCGTGAGTCTGCTGTCCTACACCACCGAAACCGTGTCTTTTAACAACACCCTGGAATCCTTTTCCTTTGGAAGTACCTACTACGTCAATATATTCACCTTCAATGAACACATCAACTCCCAGTAAATCACCAAATTCCTTACGATGTTCTTTTTCGAAGCGGGTAAACTCAGCTACCATTCGTTTTGGGGTGGTTTTTGCTTTTGCAAAGTGTCCCTGCATCGCTTTACTTGTGCTCTTCTCTTTTTTATCATCATAAGCCAATTGGATGGCTTCATAGCCATCCGTTTCTTTGGTTTTGATCTGAGTCACAACACAAGGACCAGCTTGTACTACTGTGCATGGAACGTTTTTTCCAGAGGCATCAAACATACTGGTCATACCAATTTTCTTTCCTATTAATCCTGACATTTTACGGAATTTTTTTCTTTACGCAATTTGCGGTTTATAATTCTTAGACCTTTATTTCTACCTCCACTCCACTGGGAAGCTCTAACTTCATCAATGCGTCTACTGTTTTGGAAGTAGATGAATAAATATCCAGCAGCCTCTTATAAGAAGATAACTGGAATTGCTCTCTTGATTTTTTATTCACAAAAGTAGCCCGTAGTACGGTGAAGATCTTCTTGTTGGTGGGTAGTGGTATAGGACCACTAACAACAGCACCTGTCGACTTTACAGTCCTTACGATTTTTTCAGCTGATTTATCAACCAGATTGTAATCGTAAGATTTCAGTTTGATTCGAATTCTTTGACTCACGGTTTGTCCTTTTTTGATTAACGATTATGCTTTAACGCCAGTTGTACTCATTGTAACTTCTTCCACAATATTCTTTGGAGCTTCTTCATAATGACTGAACTCCATGGTCGATGTGGCACGACCTGATGTAAGGGTTCTCAGAGATGTTACATATCCAAACATTTCCTGCAATGGAACTTTGGCCCGAATCACCTGCATGTTGCTGCGCGAGGATATACCATCTAATTGTCCGCGACGCCGGTTGATATCCCCAACCACATCACCCAGATTTTCTTCGGGTGTAACAACTTCCAGTTTCATGAAAGGCTCAAGTAAAGCTTTTTTGGCTTTTTTACAGGCTTCTTTGAAAGCAATTCGTGCAGCCAGTTCAAATGATAATGCATCTGAGTCTACACTATGATAAGAGCCGTCAACAAGTGTTACTTTCAGATTATCTACAGGATAACCTGCCAATACACCATTTTGCATAGCGGTTTTAAAGCCTTTCTCTATGGATGAAATAAACTCTTTGGGGATATTCCCTCCTTTAACTTTATCAATAAACTGCAATCCGGTTGTTTCCTCATCAGCCGGACCCATTTCAAAGATTATGTCGGCAAATTTACCTTTACCACCTGTTTGCTTTTTGTATACCTCTCGGTGTTCTACAGTTGAAGTAATGGCTTCTCGATAGGCCACCTGGGGTGCTCCCTGGTTACATTCCACCTTAAATTCGCGCTTGAGGCGGTCTACAATGATCTCCAAGTGCAACTCACCCATCCCTTTAATGATGGTTTGACCTGAATTTTCATCAATATTAACCTGGAATGTGGGATCTTCTTCAGCAAGTTTAATCAAAGCCTGGGAGAGCTTATCAACGTCGGCCTGGGTTTTGGGTTCCACAGCTACACTGATAACGGGATCGGGGAAGGACATCGTTTCCAGCAAAATAGGGTGTTTTTCATGGCACAGGGTATCACCGGTGTGTATGTTTTTAAACCCAACAGCAGCCCCTATATCTCCTGCTTCAATACGTTCAATGGGGTTCTGTTTATTGGCATGCATTTGTAAGATACGCGAAATCCTTTCTTTCTTGCGTGTTGATGCATTCCATACATATGAACCTGCTTCAAGGGTTCCGCTATAAACTCTGAAGAAGCAAAGTCTGCCCACATAAGGGTCTGTAGCAATTTTAAATGCCAGTGCAGCAAAAGGCTCACTGGCATCAGTTTTACGTAACTCTTCTTTCTCTGTTTTGGGATTGATTCCTGAAATAGAATCCACCTCCACAGGTGAGGGCAAATATTTAATTACTGCATCAAGCAACATCTGAACTCCTTTGTTCTTAAATGCAGAACCACACAATACGGGTGTAATTCGCATTTCAACAGTTGCTTTCCTAATGGCAGCTATTAGTTCATCTTCGGATATGGAGTCGGGGTCTTCCATGAACTTTCCCAGGAGCTCTTCACTTTCCTCAGCACATCCCTCAATAATTTTCATCCGGTATTCCTCTACCGTCTCCTTCAGATCATCTGGGATAGGAATTTCAACAAATACAGTGCCTTTTGACTGCTCTTCCCACTCAAAAGCTTTATTGGTAATGAGATCAACAATTCCCCTGAAATTTTCCTCGTAACCTATAGGAATCTGCAACGGAATGGCTGTAGCACCCAGGCGATCTTTGATTTGCTCAACAACCGTAAAAAAATCAGCTCCCGAACGATCCATCTTATTGATGAAGCTCAAGCGGGGTACTTTGTATTTATCAGCTTGCCTCCAAACGGTTTCCGATTGTGGTTCCACTCCACCAACCGCACAAAACAATGCAATTGCACCATCCAATACACGCAGCGATCTTTCTACCTCAACAGTAAAGTCAACGTGTCCCGGGGTATCAATAATATTAACTTTGTACTGCTTGTCATTGAAGTTCCAGAATGTAGTGGTAGCAGCAGAAGTAATGGTAATGCCTCTTTCCTGCTCTTGCACCATCCAGTCCATGGTAGCATCACCATCATGAGTTTCACCCAGCTTATGGTTTACGCCGGTATAATAGAGTATCCGCTCGGTGGTGGTAGTCTTACCAGCATCGATGTGGGCCATAATACCAATATTGCGTGTAAAATTTAAATCTCTGGGCATTGGGTGAAAGTATAAATAGGTTTGATAAAAAAATTAAAATCTAAAATGTGAAAAAGCTTTGTTGGCATCAGCCATACGGTGCGTATCTTCTTTTCTTTTGAAAGCAGTACCTTCTTCTTTATAAGCGGCAACGATTTCACCGGCAAGCTTGGCAGCCATCGTTTTCTCATTACGTTTGCGCGCAAATTTGATCAGGTTTTTCATTCCGATAGCCAATTTACGTTCAGGCCTGATTTCGGATGGAATTTGAAAAGTAGCCCCGCCAATCCGACGACTTCTTACTTCTACATTGGGTGTTACGTTGGCAAGTGCTTTTTTCCATACCTCCAGGCCGTCTTCCTTGGTCTTTTCACTTACGATATCTATGGCGCCATAGAATATGTTGTAAGCAAGGTTCTTTTTACCCCTGAGCATAAGATTGTTTACAAATCTTGTTACCAAAACATCATTGAATTTTGGGTCAGGAAGCAATATTCTTTTTTTGGGTTTCGACTTTCTCATTTATCCAAAAGTTTTAAATCGCTCTGATTCTTTGATTATTTTTTTGCTTTAGGTTTTTTGGTTCCATACTTGGAACGCCTTTGGTTACGACCTTCTACACCACTGGTATCAAGTGCTCCTCTGACAATATGGTACCTTACACCCGGTAAATCTTTTACCCGGCCACCACGAATCAGCACGATTGAGTGCTCCTGCAAGTTATGTCCTTCACCTGGAATATAAGAGTTTACTTCTTTACCATTGGTAAGCCTTACCCTGGCAACTTTTCTCATGGCTGAATTGGGTTTCTTGGGCGTGGTTGTATACACCCTTACACATACTCCGCGCCGCTGGGGGCAAGAGTCCAAAGCGGGTGATTTACTCTTGTAAGTCACCTTTTGGCGTCCTTTACGAACCAATTGTTGGATTGTTGGCATACTTTTATTTTAAAAAAATTATTACGTAAAAACTTCGTTATTATTTAATTATATCTCACCGAGCTTTTTTAAGGAGTGCAAAGGTACAAACTTATTTCTGAAAACCAATATGGTTAACAAAAAAATACGGCATAAACACCCCATACTCTTTTATTTAACCCCAAGTAACTCCTCAAATCCATTTTTGACGATAACAAAAATTACTGATTATCAGGATAATTCTTTTAACTACTTTTGGGGGTGCAAAAATAATAAAGTTTTGTGGTTGAAAAACATTATTTTTGAAAAAATCATGTGTAAGTAGTAAAATACAGTTTTTGTTTCTTAGTGTGGCAGACTGGAAGTCAGCCCTGAAACGCTGCCTGGAATCGCAATGTAAGCACCTTAGTTACATAGAATTCCCAGAGTGCAATGCTTGCAGTTTTTTTAACCAAACCCTGTTTTCAAGCAGTAAAGAACTCACCCCGGATTATTGATATATATGCCGTTTGGCTTACGACAAGGATTCCTGTTGAGAAAAAACGATTGGGGTTATAAAGATTTGATAATAAAAAATTTATAAGCTCAGATGCCATCCGGTTACTCAAGCAATTCAACAATCTGTTTTGATGTGCAACACTTGTAAAAACGCATCCTTTTTTCCCAGGTAAAACAACGCACGATGCCATGCGTTCTACTTTTGCATCTTTAAGACCATGATTTTTACCAAACAAACCAACGCTACCTGACAGATTCTTTTTTGTTGATTATCTTTGGTTGTAAACTGAGTCGTATGCAAAAACCCATTACCTTATGCATTTACCGTTTTGTTTCCCAAAAATCAACAGGAAATACTATATCAAAATCAATCTTGTTCCTGCTTATTGTGTATTTGGGCTCAGGTATTACTTTTGCCCAGGATATGACAGGAGTAACTACGGATCGCTATACCGGGGTAAACCGTGCTTTGCTTAACCCTTCCTATCTCTCCGACTCACCGTTTTGCTTTCATCTGAGCCTGGTTACTGCAAACCTGGGACTACAAAACAATTATTTTTACATCCCGGCCGGTAGATTTACCATTGCTGATCTGTTCGATGAGAACGCTGACATGTATCGCGATCCGGGTGGTTATTTCTCAGAAACACAACCCTACAATAACCTCAAAGCTTTTCAGTATGCACGAGTACAAGGACCATCCTTTCTTCTAAGGTATAATGATCATACTTTTGCATTTGTCAACAGCTTAAGAACGGCAACCTTTGCACGCAATGTGCCCTCTCACCTGATGAGGTTCGCTACCGAGGGCCTATCCTATACCCCGCAACACAACATAGATTACGACCAAACACCCCCATTTTCCGCAGGCACTCTCAGTTGGGCAGAGCTGGGTATCAGTTATGGTACAACTTTTTCAAATCACCCAGGCCACAACTATTCCTTTGGTGCCAAAGCAAGCTACATACAAGCCTACCATGCCAGCATATTTAATGCCGATGAACTTGAATACATGGTCAGTGATGATCGCGACATATCTATATACAATTTTACATCAACGGCTCACAGTGCAATTCCCATGGATTATGATGAAAACGAGTTTACCGGGTTGGAAAAACTTTTTCGCGGGAAGGGTGTATCTTTTGACCTCGGCATTTCTTATACCCAAAAGCTGAAACCACCGCAGAGAAAAAGTATGAAAAGACTCTATACACTACCAGACTATGAACCCTATGTCTACCGCCTTGGATTCTCTTTGTTGGATGTAGGATTTGTACATATGAATCAAAACACAAAAAGTTTGGAGTTTGACCAGGCAAACACCCTATGGGGCCAGGCACAGACAACCGATTTAGAAAATATTGATGAGTTTGTATCAAACCTTCAAAGCCAACTCCACTCCGGTGAGATACATTTAGAGGATGACAAAAGTTTCAGGGTCTTTCTCCCCACTGCTGCAAGTCTGCAGGCCGATTATAACCTGGGAAACAACTTTTTTGCTTATGGATTATGGGTGCAGGATCTTCCCCTGGTTGCAAACCGGATTTCCCGTCCTTCCTACCTGGGTTTCATACCTCGCTACGAAACACGCTGGTTTACATTTGCACTACCTGTGACGCTTTACGAGTACACCAAACCACGAATCGGGGCTTCCCTACGAATAGGGGTTCTTACAATCGGCGCAGAGCAACCCGGAGGTGTGATGCACATAAACGATCTGGAGGGATTTGACTTCTACTTTTCCATTAACTGGGGGATAAAACAATGCAGGTCTTCAAAACAAAAAGTGAACCCCTGCCTGGACTACTGGTATTAGAAACTCCTTTCGTACAGAAGATACCCGGCATTAACATTTCGTTGTTAGAATTACTCCCTGGTTTGCTAATATATTTTTATTGCATGCTCTACCCAATAATCTCCTCATGCTGCTGCACAATAAGGATTAGATGTAAACATACAACATCTGCATTTTAAAACAAAACAGAATTTGGCAAAACAACTCTTTATTCAGGGCAAAACTCTTATTTTTACAGAACAGAACTTATACTTAAACTTAAACCCAAACCCATGTACAACAAACTTATCCAAAACATTCAACCTCTGGGTTTTATGTGGCCCACAGCCAATCCATTCATTTTTTGTGTACACCATCAGGACAAATACCCCCGGGGCAATGAAGAAATGGGCCCGGATACCTCATTGGCAGGACGTTACCTTGGGCAGGACTTTACACTTAAAGACGGTTGGCGCATGTATCACGGCGAACGAGTTCCAGGCTTTCCTGCCCACCCGCACCGTGGCTTTGAAACGGTAACCATTGTGCTTGAAGGTTTTGTGGATCACAGCGACAGCCATGGTGCAGCCGGACGGTATGGCATGGGCGATGTACAGTGGATGACTGCCGGCTCTGGGCTGCAGCATTGCGAAATGTTTCCACTCATAAACAAATCATCAGAAAACCCCCTGGAGCTTTTCCAAATCTGGCTCAACCTCCCCAAAAAAAATAAGTTTTGCGATCCCCACTTCAAAATGTTGTGGGCTGAATCCATTCCTTTGATACAACATAAGGATTCTCAGGGGAAACAAACCCAGGTAAAGCTATATTCAGGGCACCTTGAAGATGCCAGGGCCCCTGCCCCGGCGCCCGACTCATGGGCTGCCAGCCCCGAAAACGGGGTAAACATTTGGACCATCAAGATGGATGCGGGCGCCAGATGGACCCTGCCGGCCACTCATGCCGAAAAACACCGCACCATCTATTTTTATAAAGGTAGTGAAATCCGCTTGGGAGGCATGGAGGTAACATCTTATAAAGCCATTGATCTAATGGCCGATCAGGATGCCATCATTGAGTGTCAACATGAAGATGGATACTTCCTTTTACTGGAAGCCATGCCTATCAATGAACCCGTGGTACAACATGGTCCTTTTGTAATGAATACACAGCAGGAAATTCACCAGGCATTTGCCGACTATCGCCAAACCCAGTTTGGGGGATGGCCCTGGGCACGCCATGATAATGTGCATGCAAGAGAAGAAGGGCGATTTGCAAAATACAAAGAGGGCAATGTGGAGCGGCCTGAGAACAACCAAGGGAGCTAAATTATCCAATTATCATCCTTCCACAAATGACAAAAAAGACTCTAAAAAACCATTATCAAATTATCTTCATTTTTTCTTCATCTTCAAGATGTAAATTTGCTAGAATTTAAATTATAACCCGGGTACCTGGCAATTTATCACCCCAGTGAATACACCAAAAAACCCAAAAGTACCATGAAAACTGCAGGAGCCATTACAGTAATTTATTTCTGTATTTTTTTATTACCAGGCAATTCGCATGCCCAACAAGGTAGTCAGAAAGAACAAGCATCTGAACAGGAATCAAGACAAACCAGGACAGAAGAACTCACACCTATAGAGCCCGTGACACCACCAAAGCAACTAATCCCGGAGCTACCCCAAAAAACAGATCCTGAAACAGGAGAACCTATTAAGCAGATAACACCCAATCAACCGACTAACCCGGACCAAAAAGGTTCTTCGGCAAGACCCGGAAAGAAAGGCGCCCGACCTGAAATTATACGACCGGGAGGTAAATCGCGGCCGGCTGGAGCAGGCAGGCCAAGAGGGGCAGGAAGACCAGGAAGAAACTAAACCAAACATATTCATACTCGCAAACCCAGTCATCAAAAATACCGTTAGTAATTTTTTCATATTTTGATAAAACTAAGGAGTAAGTGAACCAGTATTCATTTAATATTTCCCAAGCATAAATTTCACCAAAAATCCCCCGTTCATTAAATTCAGTCAAATGCAGAAATTGTTTGTCTTTATGCTTCTGTGCATTTCATCCTTCGCACAGGTGTTTTCCGTAAACCGGGAGCATGACTTTTCTGACACGCTACCTGAGATGAGTCATCCATTTTTCCATCCATACAATCACTCTGTTTTCGCAGGTTTTGGTTTTGGCAACGACCTGCTTTACACATCATCTAGCCTTTCCGATAACCAGCCCTTTTTATCTACAGATATAATGTATGCTTTCAAGGGGAGTGCCTGGACAGCTCTAACACTCTACAATCTACCCGGGGAAAAACCTTTGTTCCCTTTCTATGATATATCGGCGGGATACAGCCATGTTTTTAATAACTATTTTGATGCTGCCATATCCCTGTCTTCGTATCACAGCTCAGGTGAACTGGATGACCAGTACTACGAATCTTTTCAATATGTAAGATTACGCGGAGGATTTGACTGGAATGTTCTTTACATGCGTGCTACCCTGGGGCGAATCCTGGAAAAAAACAGCGGATATTATATATATCTGAAAAACTCACACTATTTCACCACCAGGAAAAACAGCAGTGATAACTTCTTCACCTTCGAGCCCAACATTAATATGCTTTTTGGAAAACACTCCGCAATCACTCCCAGTATACGCGGAAATGTTGATATAGACACACCCACAGGCCCGGGCGGTCCGGGAGGAGGAAATTTCCCTGGTCAGCAGGAAACGGAAAACGAAACACAAGAAAATTTCACATTGATGCGCGTTGAATTATCAGTACCCGTTTCTTACAACTTCAGAGACCTTACCATAGAGGCTGAACCACTATTTGCCATACCATCAGTAAATGGTGAAAACGACATTGCAACCAAAGGCTTTTTTATTTTTCTAAACTTTTATTACCGGATATATTAGTTTTTGTTGTTAGGGTTACAACGCCTTTGCTGATTTTAGAAAAACGTATATAATATTTCCAAAATGAACGTCCTAATTGTAGAAGATGAGGTTAAAATGGCAGAAGAGATGGCTGCTTTTCTCACCAGGGAGCACTTTTTGTGCGAAATAGCAACCAGTGGTGTTGAAGCCTCAGAAAAAATCGCTGTAAATCTTTACGATTTCGTACTTCTTGACCTGGGCCTACCGGATTACAATGGGCTCGATTTACTCAAAGAAGGAAAAATGCTTGACACACCACCCGCTTTTATCATTATAACAGCTCGTGGAGCAGTGGAAGAAAAAGTAAAAGGCCTTAACATAGGGGCTGATGATTATCTCGCCAAACCCTTTTCACTGGTGGAGCTTAATGCACGCATTCAGGCTGTTGCAAGGAGAAAGTTTAAAATTGAAAGTAGCGACATACAAATAGGCGAATTCCTTGTAAAAACAGATAACAGGATAGTAAAGCATAAAGAAAAAACGGTTGAGTTAACCCGNAAAGAATTCGACCTGCTTCTTTATCTCTTGCTGAACAAGGAAAAAACACTCACCCGTGTGCAGCTCTACGAGCATATTTGGGGCAACTTGTTCGACGATCAGTACGATAGCAACTTCATTGATGTACATATAAAAAATCTTCGGAAAAAACTCTCACCCCATGCCCCTGTTGACTGGATTAAAACTACTCGCGGTGTGGGTTACAAAATAAGTGAAGAAGAGTAACTGTATCACTGATAATCGGCCCTTCCATGATTAAACTAAGATACAAACTGAGCCTTTTTAATATCCTGTCAAAATTAATATTCGGGGTTTTGTTTCTGATATTGATGCCCATGATACTGGAAAGGGTAAACACTATTCAAACGGACAACCAACTCATTGAGAAAAGAGAGCAGGTTATTGATATAATCTCCCAATGGGGAGTGGAACGTTTTACAGACAGCGGGTATGAAAACGCATTTGGCAGCTATAACATTCTCAAAGAGGAGTACATAAGCCTGGAGAAAGTTGAGTTAGAGCATAACTGGAACTTTATTGAGGTGACACGGCGAATGATAGACAACCAGATTATTGATTACAGGGTTCTTAATTACTCCTTTTACGTGGATGGGCAAATGTACTTGCTGGAAATCGGTAAAAGCCTTGCGAGTATTCAACAAACCGAGAAAAACATTCAAAAATTCACACTGGTATTCCTGGCTGTCTTTCTTGTTTTCTCTACCATCTTCGATATTGTTTTTGCAACCAAACTGATTCATCCCCTGGAAAAAATTATCAAGAAGCTTAAAAACACACCGACCCCATCATTGTATGGCAAAGCCACCCCAAATACTACCACCAGCGAATTTGTATACCTGGATAAAACCCTTGAGGAGTTGATGCAGAAAATTGAAGATTTGTTTCAAAAAGAAAGGCAAATTACTTCCAATATTTCTCATGAACTACTTACCCCAGTATCAATTGCCCGCGGAATACTTGAGAACCTGCTAAGTTCAGGGGAGCTAAATGAAGAGGCGGCCATTAAAACAGAAGAAAGCTTGAGAACCCTTTACAGGCTTAAAACCATGGTAAACTCCCTTCTGCTTATTGCCAGGGTAGAAAGCCATCAGTATCTGAGAAATGAAAGCTTTAGTATGGTTGAGCTTATCAATGAAGTAAAAAGTGAACTTGACATTATTGCTGAGGATAAAGACATTGCACTGGATACCGATTTGAAAGAAGAAAAATGGGTGAAAAATGCCAACCGGTCTCTTCTGTTTAATATGTTTTACAACATTGTAAATAATGCCATCAAGTTTACACCCCAAAAGGGTAAAATCTTCTTAACCAGTGGGACAATAAACACACAGTTTTTTATCAGTATCAGGGATACTGGTATAGGAATGAGTCCAGAAATACTGGAAAACCTTTTCATGCGATTTAAGAATCGTTCAGCACACCCGGAAAACGGCACAGGAATAGGACTGGCCATAAGCAAAACTATTGCTGATTTTCATAGCATCGAGATTCATGTTGAGTCCGAGCCGGGAAAAGGCACTGAATTTATTTTCAAATTTCCTTCATGATTTCATGATTTCTTCATTTTTGCCATCCTATATTTGACTTAATTATTAACTTAAAATTGTGCAAAGATGAAAAAGCTATTTTTAACCGCGGCTGTTCTGCTTTATATAGGCAGCGTCGCAATAAGCCAAAGCCAGAATACCGAAGAACAAGACCCCGCCCAAACCCGCGAGCAGGTAGAAGAAGCTGAACAAAACTCCCGGGCTGAGCAAGCCACTGGCAGAGAAAATGAATCATCCGGCAATGCGGAACAAAACAACCATGGACAGAATGTAAGAGAAGCAGCGCAGCAAGAAGAGGGAAGCCCCGAAACGGGTGAAAGAGTCAGAGAAAAAGCTCGTGAGCAAGGTCAGGAACAACAAATGGAAAGGCAACAACAAAGGGTAAAAAAGCCTGAACAGGCAACCCGCCCCAATCGTCCTGAAAGGCCCAGTCGGCCCGAAAGGCCCAACCGTCCTGAAAGACCCAACCGCCCTGGTTTATAATCCACTTTTTCTGTTTTTCAATTTTCAAAGAAAAGGCTTGCCGTGCGTGGCAGCCTTTTCTTATTTTTTTTTGCAAGCCCAAAACCCTTGCAAAACTTTTGCCAAACAACTGCACCCCAATCATGGATGTTAATTTACATATTGATCCAGCTTAGCCAGTGTCTGATACAGATCCAATTTCATCTCCCAAAGGTTATCCACACTGTCATAGTAATAGGATAACTCCAAAAGGTAGTTAGTAAGACTTATTTCACCTTCCTCCCTTGCCCGGGAAAGCAGTTCAGCATTATCCAGAGTCTGCAAGATTCTTTGGTATTCCAGGACAGCTACCAGCAGGTTTGTTGCTTTCAGGTGCATGGTTTTCATCTGGTTGTAATACTGCAGTTTCCTGTCCTGCTCCATACCTTGCAGGGCCAGGGTTCGGGCTTTGGCATACTTCAAAGTGTTTTTGTTTTCCCACAATGGTATGGTAACCCCCACAACAATACCTTGAAACTGCTCATGGCTTAATTTTTCGCTGGCATATCCTGCAGAAAAGCTGGGAAGGTTCAGGGCTCTTTGCAGCTTTTCCTGCTTCCGGCTTATTTCAACTTCTTGCATGAGCCCTTGTATCTCAGGGTTATTATGCTCTACTTGCAAAAACCATGTCTCAAAATCCTCTATTAGGGTCACCTCTTCAAAAACTGTATCTGAAAGATGGATTTCTACCCCTCCATTCATTGTAGTCAGCCTGTCCTGCAGTTCATCCCGCTCTATTTGAATCCGCCGGGCATCTTTTTCCATATCCAACAGATTTAATCTGGCCTTATTCAATTCAATCTTTTGCGTTTCGCCTGCATCCATCATTCGGCTGTAAGCATCAGCAATACCCTGTGCATGCAACAAACGCTTATCATACTCAATAGCCAAAGCATTGTAGTAAATCAGTTCGAGACAAACAAGGTGTGCATCCAGCATCACTTCCCTTCTCAGATTATCATACTCGGGTTGCAATTGCTTGTTTCGTGCCCTGGCAATACGCCTTTTATGAATATAAGCTGTTGGAAAATCAACCTGTTGACGCAATGAAATAGTGGTTTTACTCCCCAAATCTTCAGGACTACCCGAAAACCATCCGAACTCAAATTCGGGGTTCTGTAAATAAATATCTGTTTTATTTAACAATTCCCGGGCATCCATTTGCTTTCGAAAAGCTTTGAGTCCGGTATGGTTGCTTTCAATTTCCTCCAGAACCTCTTCCATAGTATTTTGGGCATAAAGGAGAGAACCAAGAAGAAAAAGGTGAATCACCACAATAGATAGTTTCTTCATAAGTTTTAAATTTTCACTGGCTCCATTAACCTGAAAAAGAGCCTGGCCTGTGCACGAATGCACAGACACTATGTATTTTGACTGTTTTTTAAAGATCATTTTTTAACAATTAACTGATTTCTCAACCAGGTATTTACAATGGATTACGTCCAAACCCGGCAAACAGTTAATCAACATTCTTACCATACTCGCGTTTCTTTAACAAGCTATAGACAATGGGTACCAGGTAAATATTCAGCATAGTAGAAGTAAGCAATCCACCCAGGATAACCTTGGCCATGGGGCTTTGAATTTCGTTTCCAGCCACATCCCCTCTGAGTGCAAGAGGAATCAATGCCAGCCCCGCAGTGAGTGCAGTCATCAAAATGGGATTGAGCCTGTCAATGGATCCATTTACAACGCTGTCATACAGTTTGGCTCCACTTTTTTCAAGCCGTTGGTATCTCCCTACAAGAAGTATCCCGTTACGTGTAGCAATCCCAAAAAGTGTAATAAACCCAATGATGGCAGGGATACTCAAAACCCCCGAAGAAAACCACAAAGTAAACACACCCCCTATCAATGCCAGGGGCAGGTTGAGTAAAATCACTCCCGACACTTTCAAATCTCTGAATTCCTGGAATAACAAAAGAAATATTACCCCTACAGCCAGAATAGATGCAACAAGCAAAGTCCGGGTTGCGGCCTCTGCAGTTTCAAATTGCCCACCAAACTCAATCCGGTACCCCTCAGGCAAATCAACCTGCTCATCAATCCGTGACTGTATTTGTTCAACGGCTTTGCTTAAACTACCCCCAGATACATTGGCCGAAACCACCAGGTTTCTTTGCACATTCTCTCTGCTGATGGTATTGGGGCCACTGGCAGAAACAATCTCCGACACCTCAGCCAGGGAAACATATTTTCCATCACCGGTTTGTATCAGGGCATCTTTCAAACCATCCATATCTTGTGTATAACCGGTGTTTAAACGCAGAATAAGATCAAAACTGCGTTGACCTTCATAAATTTCAGCCATTCTTTCCCCTGCAAATGCCCATTCCACAAAACTTGTAAAATCCTGCATGCTGATACCGTAATAGGCCAATCTGTCACGATTTGCCCGGATTTGCAGTTGGGGAACTTCCACCTGTTCTTCGGTGGTAACATCCACCAAGCCTGGAATGTCATTTATGGCAGCTTCAATTCGTTTGCCGGTCAGGTAAAGTGTGTTTAGCTCATCACCGAAAATTTTTATGGCGATGTTGGCCCTGGTACCTGATATCATGTGATCGATCCGATGCTCGATAGGCTGACTGACGGAGAATGCCACTCCAGGAACCGAAGAAAGCCTTTCTCTTATCTCTTCAAGGAACTCCTCTCGGGAACGATGATTGAGTTGATAATTGATGTCAATTTCAGCACTGTTAGTGGATTGGGAGTGCTCGTCAAGCTCCCCCCTGCCCGTTCTGCGTGCTGTACCGGTTACCTCTGGAATGCCAAGTACGGCCTCTTCAAGCATATTTCCTACCTCATTGCTCACATCCAGTGATATACCAGGCTGACTCACTGCATTGATTGTTAAGGCCCCTTCATTAAACTCCGGAAGAAAACTTCTTCCCATGTTAATTAAAACTACCAACGCCACCATTAAAAGAATAGCCGATGAAATAATAAAATTTTTTTTATGTTCCAGGGCCTTTTCCAGTGAAGATTTATACAGGTGGGACAAATGACGGCTCAACCAGGGTTCACGTTTGGCCTTTTTCAGACGCCCCTCATCGGTTAGTAAATAATAGCTTAAAACGGGAGTAAGTGTCATGGCAACCAATAAAGAAGCACCCAGAGAAACAATGTAAGCAATCCCAAGAGGCTGCAGCATACGTCCTTCCATTCCTGAAAGGAAAAACAATGGAACAAATGCTACGATTATTATCAAAGTAGCTTTGATAATTGATGAGCGTATCTCTTTGGAGGTATCAAACACTATCTTCAAAACCGGGGTTCGCTCGCCGGGTGGCAGCTGAACATTACGTCGCAGGTGCTTATAAACATTCTCCACATCAATGATGGCATCATCTACCAGCGAACCAATGGCAATGGCCATCCCTCCAAGGCTCATGGTGTTGATATTAAGGTTGAGAAGATGCAATACAATAACCGCCGATAACAGCGAAACAGGTATGGCAATAAGTGAAATTATAGTGGTACGAAAACTCATTAAAAACATCAGTAAAATCACCACCACCAAAACAGCACCTTCCAATAAAACCTGTTGAACATTGTTAATGGCTGTTTCAATAAAATCGGCCTGCCTGAATATGGATGTATCAATAACCACATCAGGAGGCAATGATGACTCCAGGGCGGTAAGGTTCTCCTCAATGGCTTCAGTGAGCCTGATGGTATTGGCATTGGGTTGTTTGGAGATGGAAAGAATCACCGCCGGAGTGGCATTTTGTGAACCATGCCCCATTTTTACGGCTGAACCAATTTTTACCTTAGCCACATCATTAATTCTCACTGGCTTACCATTTTTCTGTGTAATTAGGGTTTTGCCCAATTGCTCCAGGTTATTGGTACGCCCCATTCCGCGAACAACATACTCGTTGCCATATTGTCGAATGACACTTCCCTGGGAATTCTGACTAATTCCCCTGCAAGCCTCTTCCACTTGCCGCATAGAAACTCCATAATGCATCATACGGTGGGGATCAACCAAAACCTGGTATTGTTTGTAATCGCCCCCTATGATGGTAACCTGGGCAACCCCTGGGGTGGCCATTAACACCGGTTTAATATCCCAGTCAGCCAAAGTGCGTAAATCCAACATGGAGGTGCTGTCGGCCTGCAAGCCTACAAACACTACCTCCCCCATCACAGAAGTTTGGGGAGCAAGAGTGGGAGTTCCTATTCCCGCCGGCATTACAGGAGAAATCTCTACCATTTTCTCACTGACGATTTGTCGGGCTTTATAAATATCTGTCCCCCAATCAAAATCTACCCATACAAAAGAAAATCCCTGGGAAGAAGCTGAGCGAACCCTTCGTACATCAGTGGCGCCATTTACAGCTGTTTCGATGGGAAAAGTTACCAGACGCTCCACCTCTTCAGCAGCCATTCCGTGAGCATCTGTCAATACCACAACTGTGGGAGCAGTAATGTCGGGGAAGACATCCACGTCCATACGGGAGGCAACCTGAACTCCGCCAACCATGAGCACCACAGCAAGAAATATAACCAGTAGTCGGTTATCAAGTGATGTTTGTAAAATTTTATCCAGCATATCTATTCTTTCTTAATGTACATGTCCGGAGTGCGGGTCTATATCACCTGAGGCCGCAGCCATCTTTACCAGGAGTGCTCCCCGGGTTACAATCCGCTCCCCTTCGTCAAGCCCATCCAAAATTTCTGTGTAAATACCATCGGTGCAGCCTGTCAAAACCTCCCTTTTTTCAAAACTTTCAGGATGAATTTGTACAAAGACAAAATAATTACCCTGTTCTTCCACAAGGGCTGATTTGGGAACCAATACCTGGGATTGCGGATCAGCTGCTTTCAAATACACATCCAGAAGTGAGCCTGTAATCCAACCTGGCTGATGGGCAATTTGCAAATAAACCGGCAATAGATGGTTCTGTAAGTTTATATTTCGGGCACGGGAAAGGACTGACCCATCCAGATCTTCCAAAGTGTAACTTTCTCCATCTGAACCAACCAGGTTTGCTGTAAAAACATGATCCATCAAGTGTGCGTACCGCTGCTGCACCTCAGCTTTGACAACCATTTGCCGGTTCTGTGCCACTGCCACAACAGGCTGCCCCGCTTCAACATACTGTCCATGGTTTACATACAGTTCTGTCAGGTATCCGCGTACAGTACTTGTAACAATCTGTCCGCTTTCTGAGAAGTTTTTGGAAAGATTATCAAACAAAGCTTTTGCATTTTTATAATCATTTTTTGCCTGGAGCAACTCCCGTTCACTTGCTATCTGAGCATCCGAAAGATTTTTTACCCGCTGATAATCAGCACGGGTTCTCTCCAGGTTGTTCCTTGCCTGCTGAAACCGCTGAGGCATATTGCCTTCTGCCAGCCCTTCGCCTGATATATTTAATAACACCTCTCCAGCATTCAGTTTCCTGCCTTCATAAAGAGAAGGATGAACCAGGTTTACAATTCCATGGGTTTGGGCACTTAAAATGGTTTCATCACCGTGCGCAGGCAACAACTCTCCCATGGTTTTTATCACCACCCCAAGTTTATCTTTCTCTACTTCTGCAGTGGCAAAGCCTACACTCCAGGATTGTTCTTTTGTAAAATGGATGGCAGCAGGATGGTCGGGTAGCAAATCCTCTGCTCCATGTATGGCTGCATGGTTATCATTATAAACCCTGAACTCGCCTAGTTCAAGCCTGTGGGTACCACTATCGACATCAATATCAACGGATACCCGGGCCATACCTTCCCGGGAAGGCTGTAACTGAAAATGGTAAATACCCGGTTTACCAGGTGATGTTATGGTTTGACTTACAGCTTTGTCGCCCAGCATCATACTAAAAGTAATTTGCGCTTCATGAACAGGTTGAAAGTCATCAACCCTTGTAAGATGCAATACAACTTCTGAGGTTTTACCTGAAGCAAACGGATCGGCTTCTGCAAAAACCTCGAAGTTTTCATCATAAGCGGTCATGAGAAGTTTTACATCATCATGATCATGGCCGTGGTGATCATGGTCATGATGCTCGCTTGCATGATCATGGTGGCAGGCCACAATGGCAAGCTTAATCAATACAATTATAAGTAATCTGTACATCCGTGTTTGTTTTAGTTAAACCATTGGCCTGAAACTTATTTAGCCACAAACCAGGCAAAAATTAAAAAAATTTGTTCGCATGCTTTCTTTGTCTTCCTGGTTGCCTAATTCCATGAACTGCTTGATGAACGGAATCCACCAAATTCAGGCAAAATCTAGTATGACAAGGGTATCTTATTTAAAACAACCTGGGGTTGCTCACCCCGCCAAGCTATGCATCTTTGNACTCTTTGCTGCATGAAAAAGGGCGCCAATGATTCAGAAAGCATTTGAATGAAACGGGTATCTTCTAANCCCTGGGTGATAAGCTTATTGGAAATCTGCTCAAAAAAGCTGTTATTGGAGGTGGACAAAACTTTCGCCAACCCCAAAGTCTATTTGATCAGCATGCACCCATAACCAGAAAAACAAGGTTAAGATATAGGAGGTGCCCGCAAGCCATGAGAGCGACCTGCAAGAGAAAGTATAAATGAGGTTTGATTTGGGTTCTGCCAAAAGGCAAAACAAGAGGTAAGTAAATGGTTTCCAACCCCTACGACAGGAAGCATACTTAAGTTAATCCGTCCCATTGTAGTATTATCATGGGTGCAACATGGGCAATTAACCTCATGAACCTGAGACTGGGGAGGTGTCACCACCGCATCGGCAAGCTGACAACAATCATTATTATTTTTGTCTGAAGAATCTTCTTTTTCTTCTCCGTGATGGGTATTTTCCACATCACAGGTTGTGTGCTCAAAGCAAATATGGTCATCATGATGGTGATGTGGAATCACCTCATGTGCCAACAGCATAACACTGGCAATCAATAGAAAAGCTGTATATATTATTTTTTTTGCCATATTCACTTATATGAATAGCAAATATAATTGTTTTTTTTGTAAAAAATCATTGATGTCCAGTAAAACTGAATTTATTTTATTGCTAATATTATCGCTGCGCTGCAGCTTTATTGTTGATACGCTAATCTGCTGACTACAAATATATTTGCTGCGCTGCAGATTAAATTGAGCGGCAGAGCCANGGTAATATTTGTAGAATTTATGGCAAATCACCAAACCAAGCCCCAGTTGGGCGATAATATTAAAAAAATAGATATAATAGCACATGGGGAGCGTCAAATGGTTTTTAACCGGACACCAATGATAAAAAATAAAATATACCCTTGAAAATGACCCCAAACAGAAATCAATATTTCTGGAAGAATACCTGCTCCACCCCTTGCCTGGTAAATTAATCTTCACTTTTTGATTCATTTACAAGTAAAAAAAAACACCCTGTTAATTTAGAGCTTAACCCATTAACCTGATATACTTATAATTTGCGAAAGAAACTTACATGAGCACGGTGCTCAAAAAAGAAAATGAACCGAACGGAGTAAGCTCACGAACACCGATAATAATAAACGATAGTGAGTAATAAGTTTACTCATGTAAGTCCCCCCATATGACGTGGGAGGCATCTAACCAATTACTTAATACAATTATATTCTGATGAACAAGGACAATTGAGAAAAATAACTACCCAACCCAAAAGTTTAATATAAAGATTCAAAGAACAATCACCTGCCTGAATTATAAAGTTAAAAACCTAATCGCTTCACCATTTACTATTTAACTGAACAAAATCAGGGATCGGTTAACAGACATGTAAAAAAACTTGATATCGGTAACCACAAAGACATTCCATGAAGCTATATATGTGTTTTACATAATACGATCGTGTTAGTTTTATTTAGCAAACTGCCAAAAACCAAAGATGAAGATATTTCGTTGTATATGGGATTTAACATTTTAGCATGAAGAAAAAAATTTTAATTCCTTTACTTCTCTTTCCTTTATTAATTATTGTTTTGCAAGCCTGTGTACAATATAGGGAAAACACACAGGCAATGCTCCAGCGCTTTCCGGATGCACGAGTTGGGTTAGTGGAATATAATGAACGCAGTTTACGTTACATGAATCTGCACCGAAACGATACTTTACCAACACTGTTTTTCCTGCATGGTTCTCCCAGTAGCATGAGCGTATACAATGATTACTACCAGGACACTGTTCTTGCACAGTGGGCAAATATCATCGCAGCCGACCGGCCGGGCTATGGGTTCTCAGATTTTGGTTTATCAGAGGTATCTGTAAAACGCCAAGCTGAGAAGATGTGGAAAATACTTGAAAAAGAATCTTTCCCTTCACCTCTATACATCGTTGGTTCTTCTTATGGAGGTACAGTAGCTGCCAAAATGGCTATGCTTCAGCCTGATCGTGTGGATGGGATGGCATTGGTTTCAGCTTCACTGGCGCCAGGAAAAGAAACCACTTACAATATAAGCTACCTCATTCAGTATCCCCCTTTTCGATGGTTAATACCCAAATCTGTAAGAGTGGCCAATGATGAAAAGCTGGCTCACTATGAATCACTTTCAAAGATGCTTCCTATGTGGGAACAGATTACTGCACCCACAGTTTTGTTCCAGGGAACCAAAGACAGGCTCATTTTTCCTGAAAATGCAACTTTCGCCAAACGCCATTTAATAAACGCTCCTTTTGTAGAATACAACCCACTGGAGGGTGAAGGTCATTTTTTACAAATCAAATATAAGGACTTCATCCTTGAAAGGTTAAAGAACCTGGTTCACATGGAGATTTAGGATTTAGGGTCCAACCTTAAAGCACTCCCAAAAGTGCATTTAAAAAGGCTATCGTAAATTTACCAAAATTCAGTGACCCCTTTTAATTAATTGCTATAAAATCTGACAATTTCACCTGGATAAACTAAACAAATTGTTGAGGTTAACTCAATCTTCCCAATATTCAAGCAATATATGCACTGATAAATCCTGAAAAACTTAAACAATGTGAGATGGATGATACATTTCACCTGGTACTGTAATCCCTTAGCACCTTCAAATCATCCTTTTGCAACTGTTACGCATGATATTTATCCGGATTCAGAATGTCGTCTTTGCTAAACTGAGTTAACTGAACCACTTTGGCAGTACTGCGAAAAACCGGAGGGACAATTGCCATGGCCTCTTCTTTGTTGTCAGTCTCAATCAAAATCCACGCCTTGTGGTCTCCGTCCATACAGCCCCACTCAGCATTGGTCAAAAAATGTGAACCTGTTTGCAAAAATACCTTTATGGCATAGCTGCAAGATTGTTTATCCTCTCCGTGTGGAACTTCAATTAGAAACTTTTTCATATTTAATCCTTTCTTACTTATATAACTTCTAATATTGGGGCCTGCAAAACTCGAAAGGGTAAGGCGGACAGGGCAACCATGCACCACGTTGACGCATATCTTCAAGTACAATCCAGTATCCCGCAAAATACAAATTATCTTCCTCCAGGCTTGCCATGTAGAGACCTGCATCTCCTGCCACACCTGAAGATTCAACAGCTGTAAATGTCAACGGGTCTTCCCCTTTCATACTAACACTTCCATCAACATGCGCTTCAGTTACAACCAATTCAACAGAAACATCTTGTTCGGGATAAAGCGAGCTATCCAAGCTTGCACTTCCGGCAGCATCTATCTCTCCGGCAAGGAGTTTACCCTCAAAATCAGAGCTGCATAAATAAACCTGTATATTTTGGGCGTTTCCCTCAACAAATTCATCCTCCAGCGTGATGCTGATAAACCAATGATCATTTAAGGGGCCAACATAAACATTAGGTATTATATCTGCCTGCACTACTCCCTTGGGGGTAACCACTTCAAAAGTCTCAAGGTTAAGTATCATTTCTTCCTCCTCAGGCCCGGAAGATGAATTACTGCATGCTATAACGAACCCGACAACAAAAAACAAATTCAAAAACCCGCGCCATTTTACAGAGCTCTTTTTGCCGTAGGCATGACCCGGCAAATATTGCAAGCCTTTTAATACCAAATGATTTGTATTGTTCAAACGAACTATTTTATTATTATTCATCTCACAAATTATTTTATATATCTATGTTGACCATCCAATCCTCATAATTTGAAAAATTGCCCCTTAAGCCAGTAAGGGCTCCGAAAAGAGCCTGTCTTTGAATGGCTTATAAACATCACAGCAACATATAACCGCCAAACACCAGATGCCCGGCTTACAACTTGTCTGGGGGCTCTTACTTTTTCCTATGAGTAAACAAATAATTCATGAAACACAGCGGCCTGCCCACTGGCACCCCAAAATATTTTAAAGCGAATTTGTAAAACGGGAATACCAATGAGCTGAACCACTTTATTTTAAACTATTTAGCATTACGAGGATCATCCTCGGGGTTAATATAGTTGATAACCCAGGGGCCAACAGACGTAAGCTGGATTATTGTCTCACCCTCAGCCACAGCAAAATGGCGCATACCGGGCGGCATAGATGTGTAACTTCCGGGCTTCAGGACTTTGGTTTTATCTTTATCCATTACTTCCCCGGAGCCAAGCAAAAACTTCCCTGAAAGCACCGTTACTCTTTCCACATTGGGGTGCCAGTGAGGAGAAATATACCCGCCATCAGGAATTTTAATCCGTAAAGTAAAGACTCCTGATTCTGATGGGTTTCCTTCCAGTACCGACACCCTCAGATCTGGTTCAAGAACGGGAGATTGGGCCCATTGGATATCATCATTGGCATACATAATATGTTCATCGGGCCCTGTATCCATATCCCGCATGCTTTTTTGGGCAATAAGTACTGGTGAAGTAAAGAATACGATTAGAACTGCAGAAAAAATTTGTTTGATTTTCATAATGTTTCTCCTTTAGATTTGTAATTATTGAACTTTATAATGATTGAATTTAGAAAAACTGATTAGTTTTTTTGCTTTTAAAACCAAATACCTCTCCTTGAAAGTATTGCGAATTAACTGTAATCAGATTAAACTATAAAGCCAAAACTGAAGCAGAAGTCTATCATAATTTATCCGGTTTTTTTGTTAAAAGGATGTTTTTGTTAAAATTAATTATGCAAAAAACCGATTTATTCGTATATTTAAATAGATTATTACGGCTAAGAAAAATGGAATCAGCTAAAATCACACAATTACTTAACGCATACGCTACAGGCAACCAACAAGCACTGGGTGAACTCATCCCTTTGATTTACGATGAGATGCGTTTGCTGGCAAAAAAGCGACTTCGCAATGAGCGTTCGGACCACACGCTCAACACCACTGCCCTTGTTCATGAAGCATACCTCAAACTTATGAACTTCAACCGCATTAATTACCAAAACCGCCGTCATTTCTTTGCAATCACTGCAAGGGTAATGCGCAACGTTTTGGTGGATTATGCGGTAAAGCAAAAAGCGCAAAAGCGGGGAGGCGAAAAATCCCCGATTACATTGGATGACAATAAAGATGCTTCGCTGGAAACAGATGTATTAAACATACTCTCTGTGCATCAGGCCCTGGAACGCCTGGAAGACATTGATGAACGGCAGATGCGTGTGGTAGAATGCCGGTTTTTCGGGGGTTTGTCCATTGAAGAAACTGCAAAAGCTCTGGGTGTTTCCGAGCCTACTGTTAACCGCGATTGGAACATGGCTCGGGCCTGGCTCAACCGGGAGTTGGCAGATGTAAAAATAAAAAGCTGAAAGTTAACTAAGTTATCATATCCNATTGATTGCCCGAAACCCTCCCTGCGCTTCATACTTTCTATTGGCGTCAATGGCAACCCTTTGCCTAACTGTTATAAACAAGTGAAGAGTTATAAACATCTTATAAGAGCTATTGCCTATGAATCAAAAACGTTGGCAAAAAATAAAGCAAGTCTTTAACGAGGTTCTCGATCTTGAATCAGGTAAGCGCGAAGCTTATTTGAAAGAATCACTGAAACATGATCCAAGTATGCTAAGAGAGGTATTAGACCTTCTGAAAGCTTATGAGAAATCGGGAGCTCTGGATGCAACACTGGATAGTTTCAAAACCAACGCATTATCAAATTGGAGCAATAAAATCCTCAAGGGTAAGCAAATCGGAGCTTATCGCATCATTGAAGAGGTAGGCTATGGGGGCATGGGTACAGTATACCTTGCTGAACGGGCAGATGGAGCGTTCAAACAGTGGGTTGCTCTGAAACTGCTCCGAACCGGATTCACTTCTTCTGAACAACAACGTCGCTTTCGCAATGAAAGACAAATCCTGGCCACCCTGAGCCATGACCATATCGCACGTTTGTATGATGGAGGGATCACCCAGGACGGTCAACCCTACATTGTAATGGAATATGTAAAAGGAGAACCCTTGGACAAATATTGTCAAAGCTGCAGACTCAATATTCAGCAAAGGCTGAAACTGTTTATGCATGTGTGTAGCGCCGTACAATATGCACACCGTAAATTGATTGTGCATCGCGATCTGAAGCCAGATAACATCCTGGTTACCAAAGAGGGGAAAGTCAAACTACTGGATTTTGGAATCGCTAAAGNACTGGCATCTAAAAATACAGATATATTTGATGAAAACCTGTCGCAAACACAAACCGGATTGCTGCCACTTACGCCTACATACGCGAGCCCCGAACAGGTGCGGGGTGAAGCTATAACCATATCTTCTGACATCTACCAGCTGGGACTCATTCTTTATGAGCTTATAACCGGATTTCGCCCCTATGATGTTACGGGAAAAACACCCAGTCAAATTGAAAATATTATTTGCGAAAAGGAGCCTGACAGGCCAAGTACTGCGCTAACTCATTCTCGCAACCTCCCTCTGAAAAAAGCTCCAAACCCTTTACAGCTTTCCAATCAGCCTGAACATAAAAATTTGCGTCAACTTAGACGCAAACTCAGGGGTGACCTTGATGCCATTGTTATGCAGTCCATACGTAAAGAGCCTGAACGGCGTTATGAATCTTCCCAGCAACTGGCTTCAGACATCAAACAATACCTGGAGGGCAGGCCTGTATCAGCACACCCCGACTCGTGGGCCTACCGAAG
>SL_3KL_010_SEDDRAFT_10000161_pt1 | contig 47027 bp, 45 predicted proteins | sample SodLakKL_010_SED_2_FD_10381 | JGI IMG/M metagenome (IMG submission 10381)
TGCGAGATCCTTTCGCACTGACCTGGTGGAGTCGTTGCGGTCAGGAATCGCATCGGGGCATCCAGGCACAAGAAATCATTCTTTTCTTGGCGTGCCTGGCGTCTTGGCGAGATTCGTTCTCCTGTCGAGCCGGAAGTCGTGGTGCACTGGGCGTTCGCTGACGCCACGCAGAATGCATGTAATCATCTCCGCGCGCTCCGCGCCCCCGCGAGAAACTCAATCGACGACATACAGCAAGCCATGGGCATCGCCGCCGGTCATTTCGCGGTGCAGGTGCCAACCGGCGGGCACGGCGGGCGGATCCTGGCGGGCGTCGATTTCGATGTAGACGCGCGCGCCCGGGGCCAGCCAGTGCTTGTTCAGCACGGGCAGGACCTCGGCGGCGAGGCCGGGGCGCACGAACGGGGGATCGATGAACACGACATCGAAGCGAGCATCCGGCGCGCCCTGCAGGTAACGGGCGGCCGGTCGCGCATGGACTTCGACCGCGGCTGCGTCCAGGTCGCTGCGGCTGCGTTCCAGGGCACGTGCGGCCGTGCGTGAGGCCTCGACGAGAATCACCCGTTCGGCACCGCGCGAGGCGGCCTCAAAGCCGAGGGCACCCGAGCCGGCGAACAGGTCGAGACAGCGCAGGCCGCTGAGGTCAGCGCCCAGCCAGTTGAACAGCGTTTCCCGGCGGCGATCCGACGTGGGCCGCAAGCCGTCGGCATCGGGAAAGCGCAGGCGCCGACCGCGCCAGCGCCCGGCGATGATGCGTACGGTGCCCGCGCGTTGCGCCATCTCCCGCGCTCAATCCTCGCGCGCGAGGTCGCCACCGACGATCACGGTGACGCGCGGCCGCTCCCCGATGACCTCGACGAAGGCCTGATGGGCGGCCTGCGCGTCCACCGCTTCGACGCGCTCGGGATAGGTTGCCAGGTGATCCATGGGCAGATCGTAGAATCCCATGACACCCAGATGCCCCACGAGCTTGGAGTTGGCATCGATGCTGAGCGGAAAGCCGCCGGTGATGTTGAGCACGGAGGCCTCGGTCTCCTCCGCGCTCGGCCCTTCGTCGACGAAACGCTGCAACTCGCGGCGCACAACCTCCAGCGCCTCCTCTTCCTGGTCACCACGCGTCTGCAGGCGGATGAGGTAGGGCCCCGCGGCCGCCATGGGCGACGAGCCGCTGCGTACACCGTAGACGAGGCCGCGCGCCTCGCGCACTTCGCGGAACAGCCGCGAGGTGAAGCTGCCGCCACCGAAGGCGTGATCGGCCACGTGCAACGCCGGCGAGTCGTCGGGGCCGCGCGCCACCCCGGGGCGGCCGATGGTGATGTGTGCCTGGCGCGAGGGGAAGGACTCACGCACGGTGACGTCTTCCGCGAGTTCCGGCGGAGGCGGAATCGCCGCCGGTGCCTCGCCCGCGGGCAGGCCGGCCAGCAGGGTCTCGGCCAGGCGCTCGGCCTCGCTGCGGTCGAGGTCTCCGACCAGCGCGAGATTGGCGTTGGCGGCGACAAAGTACTGGGCGTGGAAGTCCTGCAGGTCCGCGCGCGTCATGGCATCGAGGGACTCATCGGTCCCCAGGGGATTGCTGGCGTAGGGATGGCCGTCATAGGCGCTCTCCCAGAACAGGCGCGCAGCGATGGCGCCCGGTGACTCGCGTTCGCGCTCGAGTGCGGTGCGCCTCTGCCCGATCAGGCGCGCGACTTCCTGCTCGGGAAACGCCGGGTCGGCCAGGACGTCCGCCAGCAGGTCGATGGTCGGCCAGAGCTGCTCGCCGTCAGCCAGGCTGGTGAGGGTGAGCCAGGCCATGTCGCGGGCCGCGCCCGTACCCACACGCGCGCCACGACGATCAATGGCTTCGGCAATGGCATCGGCATCCCGCTCACCGGCTCCGCTCAGCAAGGCGTCTGCGGTCAGGCCGGCAAGGCCGGGACGTTCACCATCGCGTGCGGAGCCGGCGGAGAAGGTGAGCTGGGCGTTGACCAGGGGAATATCGCGGATCTCGATGAAGTGCACCTGGGCGCCGTGATCCGTGCGCCAGGTCTGGATATCGGGCAGTTCGGAATCGGCTGCCACCAGCGGTGCCCAGGTGGCCGCGATGAGGCCCGCGATCAGGCCCGCGATCAGGGCAGGGCCGAAGCCGGCAGGGCAGCGGTCAGTGGTCCACATGGTCTTCCCCTCCTGGCGGCACGTGATCCTGGGCGCCCGGTTGCGCGGTGCCGTCGGGCACGAGCACGCCCACGGTCAGGCGCCGGTCGGTCAGGTATTCGCGGGCGACGCGCTGGACATCCTCGGCGGTCACGGCGTTGATGCCTTCCAGGTAATCATCCCAGGCCTCGTGACCGAGGCCGAGCGTTTCGAGCAGCGCCACGCGGCGCGCCTGGCCGAACACCGAATCCAGTTCGAACACCTGGCTGGCGCGGGTGCGGGTGCGCACCCGTTCGAGTTCTTCGGCGTCGATCTCGTCCTCCTTGAGGCGCTCGATCTCGGCCCGCAGCGCGGCCTCGAGTTCGTCAATGTCGCGGTCGCCGGCAGGAGAGCCGGCCACCGTGAGCAGGGTCTCGCCACGCGCGAAGGGGGAATATCCGGCGCTGGCGCTGGAGGCGATGCGCTGGTCGCGGACGAGGTCACGCTGGATGCGCGCGCTGCGCCCGGCATCGAGGACGCCCACCAGCACGCTCAGGGCGTATGCATCGGCGGGATCGTCGAGCGTGGTCAGCGTCGGCGCGCGCCAGGCGAGGCCGACGTAGGGCACGTTGGCCGGCGCGTGGAGTTGCAGACGTTGCTCGCCCCGGAGCTCGACCGTCTCCAGCGGCAGGCGGCGCGGCAGATCGATCGGCTCGATGGCGCCGAAATGCGCCTCGGCCATGGCGAAGACCTCGCCCGCATCGACCGCGCCGGCAACGACCAGCACGGCGTTGTTGGGGCCGTACCAGCGGTCGTACCACATCTGCAGATCCTCGACCTCCATGACCTCGAGGTCGGATTGCCAGCCGATGATGGGCAAGCGCGCCGGCGAGGATGGGAAGGCCGCCGCCCGGATGCGTTCCCAGAGCAGGGACGTGGGGCGATCATCGACGCGTTCGCGGCGCTCCTCCTGGACCACGCGCATCTCCGGCTGGAACTCCTCGTCGAGCAGCACCAGGTTGCGCATCCGGTCCGCCTCCATCTCCAGCAGCATCTCGAGGCGGTCGGCGGCAATCTGCTGGTGGTAGCCGGTGTAGTCACGGGCGGTGAAGGCGTTCTCGCGCCCGCCGTGGCGCGCGATCTGGCGGGAGAATGCGCCGGTTTCCATGTTCTCCGTGCCCTTGAACATCATGTGCTCGAGAGCGTGGGAGATGCCGGTGACGCCCCGGTACTCGTCGATACTGCCGACGCGGTACCAGATCTGGTTGACCACCACGGGGGCGCGGTGGTTCTCGAGCACAACGACGCGCAGGCCGTTGTCGAGTTCGTGGATCCGGATCTCGTCGGCGGCCACCTGTGGTGCCGCCAGCGGGCCCAGAAGTAGCAGTCCGCATAACAGCCGTATCGCTGCGCGCATCGTTCGTTCCCCGGTCATGAAGGGGCTGGTAGCATACCGTGCCTGTGTCCCGTCCGGTGGCGCCGTGCCCCATGTTCGCACCGGATCGGCAAGGTGGTTCCCGAAACTCTTCGTCACACCCCAGCCGCGGGAGTCGGCCCCTTCGACCATGAAACTGTTCAACCTGTTCCGCCGCAACAAGCCCGCAGCGCCCGCCGAGGCCGAAACCGAAGCCGAGCAGCTCGACAGCGGCCTGGCCCGCACCCGCTCGCGCCTGGGCGATGGCCTGCGCGCGCTCTTCGGCGGGCGGGCGCTGGACGACGACCTGCTCGAGGAAGTCGAGGAGCAGTTGCTGGTGGCGGATGTGGGCGTCACGGCCACGCAGGAGATCATCGAGACGCTGCGCCGCGAGGCGAAGCGCGCGCGCACGCCCGAGCAGGTGCATGCGGTACTGCGCCAGACCCTGATCGATCTCCTTGAGCCCGCCGACGATGGGTCGAGCGCGGATCAGGCCACGGAAGTGCCGGGCGGCAAACCCTGGGTAATGCTGGTCGTCGGCGTCAACGGCTCCGGCAAGACCACGACGATCGGCAAGCTCGCCCAGAAGCTGCGCTCCGAGGGCTACTCGGTCATGCTCGCCGCCGGCGACACCTTCCGTGCGGCCGCCGTCGAGCAGTTGCAGGAATGGGGGCGGCGCACGGGCGTACCCGTGATCGCCCAGCGCCCGGGGGCGGACTCGGCCGCCGTCATCCACGATGCACTCGCGGCCGCCCAGTCGCGCGGCGTCGATGTGGTGCTGGCGGACACGGCCGGGCGCCTGCACACGCAATCGAACCTGATGGCGGAACTGGCCAAGGTGCGCCGCGTGATTGCGCGCTTCGACGAGACCGCGCCACACGAGACGCTGCTCGTGGTCGACGGTGGATCGGGGCAGAATGCACTGGCGCAGGCCCGGCAGTTCGGCGAGGCGGTGCAGGTAACCGGGCTGGCGATCACCAAGCTCGACGGCACGGCCCGCGGTGGCGTGGCCTTCGCCATCGTGCGCGAGACCGGGCTGCCGATCCGCTTCATCGGCGTCGGCGAGCGCCCCGAGGACCTGCGTCCGTTCGATGCCGGTGCCTTCGTGGATGCCCTGCTGGGCAAGCCGGTGGAAACAAGCGAGGAGCGCACGCAGGGGTGATGCAGCCGACTGCGCTACACCGGCCGTTCGGCTGCTCTCACCCCTCTGCATGCGAATGTGAGCCGTGATCCGTTTTGACCACGTCAGCAAGCGCTATCCGGGGCAGCAGGATGCCCTCAGCGACGTCAGCCTGCACCTGCCGGCCGGCGAGCTCGCCTTCCTCACCGGCCACTCCGGCGCTGGCAAATCGACGCTGCTCAAGCTGATCGCGGTGATCGAGCGGGTCACGCGTGGCTCCGCGCTGATCGACAACGTCAATCTCGCAACGCTGCGCCGCGGCCGCGTGCCCTGGCTGCGCCGGCAGATGGGCATTGTCTTTCAGAACCATCAGCTGCTCTATGATCGCAACGTGTTCGACAACGTGGCACTGCCGCTCGTGGTCGCCGGCTACCGCTCGGGCGAACTCGGCCGCCGCGTGCGTGCGGCGCTCGACAAGGTGGGGTTGCTCGAGCGCGAACGGGCCATGCCGATCACGCTCTCGGGCGGCGAACAGCAGCGTGTGGGCATCGCGCGCGCGGTGGTCCATCGCCCGAAACTGCTGCTCGCCGACGAGCCGACGGGCAACCTCGACCCCGAGCTCTCCTCCGAGATCATGGACCTGTTCGTGCAGTTCAATCAGGTCGGCACCACGATCCTGATTGCCAGCCACGATATCGCGCTGATCGAGCGCTTCCGCTACCCCGTCATCTCGCTGGCCGGCGGACGGGTCGTGCGCAACGATGTCGCTGGCGCGGAGCGCGCACCGTGATCCTGCGGCGCAAGCGCACGGCACCCGCGCCGCGTCGTCCCGAGCGCGCGCCCGCTGGCAAGCGCCGACCGGCAGGGGGCCAGCGCGGGGCATCGCGTTTTCTCGGCTGGCTGCAGGAGCACCCGCGCGCGGCACTGGCAAGCCTCGGGCGGCTGTGGCGCAACCCGGTGGCGGCGGCGATGACGATGGCCGTGATTGCCATCGCCCTGGCCCTGCCCGGTGCGCTGTGGATGCTGCTGAAGAATGCCGAGGCTGCGAGTGAGGGCTGGGATACCGGCGCGCGCATCTCCGTCTATCTGCAGCCGGGCCTGGAGCGGAGCGGCGTCGAGGCAACGGCAGAGGCAGTGGCGACGGTGGAAGGCGCGCAGGTGGTGCGGCGCATCAGCGCAGACGAGGCGCTGGACGAGTTCCGTGCCCTCGCGGGGTTCGATCGGGCGCTCGACGCGCTGGAACGCAATCCGCTGCCTGCGGTGGTGGTGGTGGAACCCGCCGGTGCCGATGCTGACACCGATGCGCTCGCGGAACTGGTTCAGCGACTGCAGGCGGTGGACGGCGTGGATCGCGCACAGATCGACCTCGAGTGGGTCGAACGCCTGTACGCCCTGCTCGACCTGATCGAACGCGGTATCACGCTGCTGGCCCTGCTGCTGGCGGCCGGTGTGTTGCTGATCGTCGGCAATACCATCCGGCTTGACGTGCTCAATCGGCGCAGCGAGATCGAGGTCGTGAAGCTCATCGGCGGTACGGACGCGTTCATCCAGCGCCCCTTCCTCTACAGCGGATTCTGGTACGGGCTTGGCGGTGGTTTGCTGGCGTGCCTGGTCCTGTTCACGCTCGGCGCGCTGCTGGCCGGGCCGAGCGCGGAGCTGGCGGCGGCCTACGGCAGCGGTTTCCGCCTGCGTGGCCTGAGTGCGGCGGAAGCCGGCCTGCTGCTCGTGGGTGGCGGCCTGCTGGGCCTGCTCGGCTCGCGCCTGGCGGTGGGACGTCATCTGAAGGCGATCGAACCGGGTTGAGGTTGGGCACCGCGGGAGGGGCCCGCGCGCCGTGCCCGCCCACATGAACGAACCGTCACCCGCGGAACTCTACAAGTCCTTAGCAGTCCATGCCGGGGAGTGCTAAAATTGACGGACATCCCGGAGGTGAGATTGATGGAGACTGCGCTGATCAGGAGTGGACAACAGAATCTGCCCGCGCCCACCGGGGATCTCAACGGCTACATCCAGGCCGTGAATGCGCTGCCCGTGCTCGACTTCGACGAGGAGCAGCGCCTGGCCCGGCAGTTGCGCGATGAGGCGAACCTCGAGGCCGCCCAGCAGCTGATTCTTTCGCAGCTGCGGTTCGTGGTGCATATCGCCCGCGGCTACACCGGCTACGGCCTGCCCATGGGCGACCTGATCCAGGAGGGCAATATCGGCCTGATGAAGGCCGTCAAGCGCTTTGACCCCGATGTCGGGGTGCGCCTGATCTCCTTTGCCGTGCACTGGATCCGCGCGGAGATTCACGAGTATGTCATCCGCAACTGGCGCATGGTCAAGGTGGCGTCGACCAAGGCGCAGCGCAAGCTCTTCTTCAAGCTGCGCTCGGCCAAGAACCGGCTGGGCTGGTTCACGCGTGACGAGGTCGAGGCAGTCGCCGAGGATCTGGGCGTCAAGCCGGAGACCGTGGTGGAAATGGAAGGCCGCCTGGCCGGTCAGGACACCTCGTTCGATGCCCCCGTCGATGCGGGTGAGGACGATCTGTTCTCGCCGTCGGCGTGGATGGAGGCGCCCGACGGTGATCCGGCCGAGTGGGTGGAACGGGCCGACACCACTGCCCACGAACACGAGGGCCTGGCGCAGGCGCTGGCAACCCTGGACGATCGCAGCCGTGACATCCTGCAGGCGCGCTGGCTCGGAGAGTCCAAGCAGACCCTGCAGGACCTTGCGAACCGCTACGGCGTCTCGGCCGAGCGCATCCGCCAGCTCGAGAACAACGCCATCCGGCGGCTGCGCAAGGAAATGGCCGCAGCGGAAGCGGCCTGAGCCGTTCCGCCCTCCCCCGGGGCACTGCGTGATCTGCCGGGCCGTGCGGAGCGATCTCGCGGAGGCGCGGAGCGCGCAGAGAGAACCAGGTCAGTGATTGCTGCGGTCGGAATGGTGGGAGCGAGCTTGCTCGCGAATCAATCGACAACATCCGGGCAAGCCGCCGGGTCCGGTGCCCTGCGCAGGGGTGGTGTGCGGCCATGGATGGCCGCACAGTAGCGCCCAGGGAAGGCTTGCAGCGGGCCCCGGAGCAGGGTACCGGGCCCGGCGGCTTGCAAAACCACAAGCGCCGAATTCGCGAGCAAGCTCGCTCCCACCAATTCCTGGCGTGCTTTGCGTCTTTGCGAGAGTGTTCAGCGCAGGGCGTATCTGGAAGCGTCGTCGCGTCGGGCTTCGGCCCGCTGCGCGGACCTCGACCCGACCTACCCGGCTCCGCGCCTCCGCGAGATTCCTGCCGTACGGGCCCCTGCCCCATGCAGGCGGAACATCAGGTCCACGCGGCCAGGGCGATCTGCACGTAGTGGTCGATCAGCAGGGCGCCGAACACCCCCATCAGATAGTTGATCGAGTGCAGGAAGGTCTTCATGGCCTGCCCCGGTTCGGCGTGCCGCCAGAGCCGGATGGCGTGCCAGAGGAAACGCCCGCCGAAGCCGAGGGCGGCGAGCAGGTAGAGCCCCCCCGCCATGCCGACGACCCAGGGCAGCAGGCTGACCGCGACCAGCAGAACAGTGTAGAGCAGGATATGCAGGCGCGTGAGCTCCTCGCCGTGCGTCACCGGCAGCATGGGGATGTCCACGCCGGCATATTCATGGCGCCGGTGCAGCGCCAGCGCCCAGAAGTGCGGGGGCGTCCAGACGAAGATGATCAGGAACAGCAGCAGCGCGTGCGCGTGCACCTCGCCGGTGACCGCGGCCCAGCCGAGGACCGGCGGCATGGCCCCGGCGGCACCGCCGATGACGATGTTCTGTGGCGTCGCGCGCTTGAGGTAGAGCGTGTAGATCACGGCGTAGCCGATCATGGCGCCGAGCGTGAGTAATGCCGTGAGCAGATTCACCCCGGCTGTCAGGATGAACATCGACAGCGCCGTGAGGATGGACACGAAGACCAGGCTGCGCGTCGTGTCCAGACTGCCACTCGGCAGCGGGCGTCGGTCGGTCCGGCGCATGCGGGCATCGGCCTCGCGATCCATTACGTGGTTCAGCGCGGCGGCGGCCGCGGAGCCGAGACCAATGCCGAGCGAGCCGAGGATCAGCGGCTGCAGCGGGACCACGCCGGGGACCGCGAGCAGCATGCCGCCGATCGCCGTGAATACCAGCAGGGCCACCACCCGTGGCTTGCACAGGTCGAGGTAGGCCCGCCAGTTGGCGAGCTCGGGCAGGGTCCGGGTCAGTGCGTTGGCCATGCGCGGGGCATCCGATCATCTCGGTCGCTGGCGGGCGGTGGTGACATTAACGGGCACGTTCAGGTGCCGCGCGGCGCCTGGTGCAGCCCGTAAAGGGTTCCGCTCACGACCAGCAGCAACAGTGCGGCGCCCGCATTATGGGCGGTTGCCATCCACAGGGGAAGGTGGAACACGATGTTGCCGATTCCCAGGCCGAGCTGGACCACGAGCAGGCCCGCCAGAATGCCACCAGCGGAGCGCAACGCGGGCGGCTGCCGGGGAGCCAGCGAGGCAATCGCCAGGGCCGCGAGCGCCAGGGCGGCGACGATCGCGCCCAGGCGATGGGCCATGTGGATGGCCGTGCGGGCCGGGCTCTCGAGCACGCCGAATTCGTAATCGGCGCCCAGGCCCTCCTGCCAGAGGTCGAAGCCACGCTCGAAATCCATCTCGGGCCACCATTGTTGCTGACAGGTCGGAAAGTCCGTGCATGCGAGGGCGGCGTAATTGGTGCTGGTCCAGCCGCCGAGCAGGATCTGGCCGATGAGCACGAACATTGCGGCCCAGGCCAATGGACGGATATTCGTGCTTGGCTGCAGCCGCGGCAACCGCGGCGCATGCTGGAGCGTCAGCAACAGCAACAGCGTCAGCGTTGTCAGACCACCAATGAGGTGCGCGGTCACGATGGCCGGTTTGAGCAGGAGCGTGACGGTCCACATGCCGAGCAGGGACTGGAAGATCACCAGGCCGAGCAGCGCGAACGGCAATCCGATCGCCACGCCTTCACGGCGCCGCCGCCAGGCGATCACCGCGATCGCCAGGATCATCAGACCGAGAATGCCCGCGACGTAGCGATGCGCCATCTCGATCCACGCCTTGGTGACCTCCACCGGGCGCTCTGGGAACGCCATGTTGGCGCGTTCGATCTGCTCCGTGGTGCGCGGAACGTCGAGCTGGCCATAGCATCCCGGCCAGTCCGGGCAGCCGAGCCCCGCGTCGCTCAGGCGCACGAAGGCACCCAGTACCACGACGAAGAGAGTCAGTACGGTAGCCGCAAGGCCCAGACGGAACAGCAGAGGATTACGCGTCTTCATGGAGGTAGGTCCGATCAGCCAATGCGCGATACGCGCAGGAGTTGCTTGAGGTCACCAAGAATGCCGGCCGGCTCGACGTCTTCGTCGAACCGCATCATGAGGTTGCCGAGCGGGTCGATGAGAAACACCGTTTCATCGCCGCGCTGCTCCGGCAGTTGCGTCACGAGGCCACCGCCAGCATGAAGCACCGTCAGGTCGGGATGCTCCGGCAGGAGTGTGGCCAACTGCAGGCCGGCGCCCTCTGCGGGCACGATCGCGAGGCGGCGAACACGGATACGATCATGGCCGAGGGCATCGCGGATCTGGCGCGTATAGTGAATGCGCTCGCGGCAAGCCTCGCCGCACCGATCGTCGATGACATGCACGAGGGTCCAGTGACCGCGCAGGGCGTCGAGGTCGTAGTCGCCGGCCGCGATCGTGCGGGCGACAAAGGGCTCGATCGGCTGGGCGGGCTCGATCAGTTCGCCGTACGAATCCGTCACCGGACGGAAGCGGTCGGCCATGAAGTACCAGGCCGTGGCAAGCAACACGGGCCCGGCGAAGAGCATCACCAGCGCGAGGAATTTCCAGCGACTGACTCGCGTGGCCCGGTCTTGGGATTGGGTTGCGCTCATTCGTGCTCCATTCGGTGTTGGCGGCGGCTGCGCAGCAACAGCACTCCGGTCACCACGAGGACAGTGGCCGCCAGGGCGTACCACTGAAAGGCGTAGCCGAGGTGGCGCTCAGGGCCGAATCGGGGCTGGACCGCACGCGGACGCAGCGTCCAGGGCGCCGGTTCCTCGATACGCACGACGCCCGGCTCCAGTGATCGGCCGAGGGCATCGCCCAGCGCGGCGTAGTCCACGCGGGTGGTCGTTCGCGGCCAGTCACCACCGGGCGCCAGTGCGGGGCCGATCGCGAGACCGGCTTCCGGGCGCCACAGGCGTCCCACGACCGTGCCCACATCTTCGGCCGCCGCGGGCAAGTGGATGGATTGAGCAGGTGCTCTACCTTCGGCCGGCACCCAGCCGCGATCCACCAGGATCACGCGCCCATCGGCGAGCGCGAAGGGGGTCAGGACCCCGAATCCGGGTTCCCCGTCAAGCGTCCGGTTGTCGAGGAGGAACTGGCGCTCGCCGAGGAAACGCCCCTCCAGCTGCACGAACCGCCAGGCCACGGCCTCGAACGCTGCAGCAGGCGGAAGGGGCAACGGCGGCTGATGCTCGGCTGCCGCGATCGCCGCCAGCTCGGCCTCGCGCTCGCCGGCGCGCTGATACTGCCAGTTACCGAGCGCGGCGAACACCGAAAAAGCGAGGATGGACATCAGCAGCGGCAACCATCGGGGTCTGCGTGTCACGATGGGGACGACTCCGGCTTCGCCTCAGTGGCGAAACTGCAGGTATAATTGAATTTTACTCCTCCCGGAGACCGTGCCCATGCTGATCAAGATCGGAGTCGTCGCTCTGCTGCTGGTGATTATTGGCAGCCTGGCCTCCGGCCTGTACTTCATCATGCAGGATGATCGCGACTCGAAACGGTCAGTGCGCGCGCTGTCCTGGCGGATCGGCCTGTCGGTTGCCGCCTTCGCGCTGCTGATGATCGGCGCGCTGACCGGCGTGATTGAATCCAACGCCGTGGCCGTCGGCTGACACCACCCCTTCCAAACCATGCCCCGCACACCGGCTTTTCCCGGGGACCTTCCCTGGCGCACCGGGGAAGGCGACGTATCGGGGCAGGCCCGGTGCCGGGGCGGCCGTGGCGGGGCTGCCATCGCCCCGCCGTTTCGTCAGATCCAGTAGACGAAGACGAACAGAATCAGCCAGACCACGTCCACGAAGTGCCAGTACCAGGCCACCGCCTCCCAGCCAAAGTGGCTCTTCGGCGTGAAGTGGCCCTTGATGCAGCGCAACGTGATGACGGCGAGCATGATCACGCCCAGCGTGACATGGAAGCCGTGGAAGCCGGTCAACATGTAGAACGTCGAGCCGTAGATACCGCTGCCCGTGGTCAGGTTGAGATCGCGCCAGGCGTGGATGTACTCGTACGACTGGAAGCCGAGGAAGATCATGCCGAGGACAATGGTGGCAATCATCCAGCCGATCAGGGCCTGCCGGCGCTCTTCCTTCAGCGCCCAGTGGGCGAACGTGATGGTCACACCGGAGGCGAGCAGAATCGAGGTATTCAGGGCAGGAATGCCCCATGCGCCGATGGTCTCGAACGCGCCGCCGAGTTCCGCCGGTCCGTGCGTCGGCCATGCCGCCTGGAAACCCTGATGCAGGAACTCGTACGTCGCGACACCGTCGCCCTCGCCACCCAACCAGGGAATGGAAAAGACTCGCGCGTAGAACAGAGCTCCGAAAAACGCGCCGAAGAACATCACTTCGGAGAAGATGAACCAGGTCATGCCCTGGCGGAATGAGCGGTCCTCGCGGTCCTTGTAGTAGCCGCGCTCACTTTCATGAATGACTTCGCCGAACCAGCCAGCGGTCACGCCGAGACACAACGCCAGGCCAATCAACAGGATGATCAGGCCGGAGTCGGCGCCGTTCAGGTAGATGCCGAAACCGAGCGCCATCGTGAACATGCCCGCCGACATGAGCACAGGCCAGTACGTCTGGTGCGGTACGTAGTAGTGGTCCGGTGAGGCGGTTGCCATTATCGTTTTCTCCTGTCGCGGGCTAGCGCGTCGCCGTCACGAATACGAATGTCAGGTAGATCCCCACGGCGACGAATGCCAGCGCCACCGCCGTGATCGCAATGCCCCGACGCCGGTCCGGGTCGCCGGTGGGCATCAGCATGAGTGTCGTCCTGTGCGCCACGAGGTCAACTCAGCGTACCTCGGGGGCGGTCTCGAAGGTATGGTACGGCGCCGGCGACGGCACGGTCCATTCGAGACCCTTGGACCCCTCCCAGACCTCCTGCGTGGCAGGCTTGCCGCCGCGCACACACTTGATCACCAGCCACAGGAACAGCAGCTGTGCGATGCCATAGCCGAAGGCGCCGACGGTCGAGATCGCATTGAAGTTGGCGAACTGCAGGGAGTAGTCCGGGATGCGGCGCGGCATGCCGGCCAGGCCCACGAAGTGCTGCGGGAAGAAGAGCACGTTGACGAAGATCACCGACAGCCAGAAGTGCCACTTGCCGAGTCGCTCGTCGTACATGTACCCGGTCCACTTGGGCAGCCAGTAGTAGACGCCGGCGATGATGGCGAACACGGCACCCGGCACCAGCACATAGTGGAAGTGCGCCACGACGAAGTAGGTGTCGTGGTACTGAATGTCGGCGGGCGCGATCGCCAGCATCACGCCGGAAAAACCGCCAATGGTGAACAGCACCACGAAGGCGATGGCGAACAGCATCGGGGTCTCGAAGGTCATCGAGCCCTGCCACATGGTCGCGACCCAGTTGAATACCTTCACCCCGGTCGGAACCGCGATGAGCATGGTCGAGAACATGAAGAATAGCTGCCCGGCGAGCGGCATGCCCACCGTGAACATGTGGTGCGCCCAGACAATGAACGAGAGGAAGGCGATCGAGGCGACTGCGTAGACCATCGACGAGTACCCGAACAGCGGCTTGCGCGCGAAGGTCGGGATGATCGCGGAGATAATGCCGAAGGCCGGCAGAATCAGGATGTACACCTCGGGGTGACCGAAGAACCAGAAGATGTGCTGGTACATCACGGGGTCGCCGCCACCCGTGGCGCTGAAGAAGGAGGTGCCGAAGAACTTGTCCGTCAGCAGCATGGTGATGGCACCGGCCAGCACGGGCATGACCGCGATCACGAGATAGGCAGTGATCAGCCAGGTCCAGACGAACATGGGCATCTTCATCAGCGTCATGCCCGGGGCGCGCAGATTGAAGATGGTCGCAATGATGTTGATCGCGCCCAGGATCGACGAGATGCCGAGCAGATGGATCGCCAGGATCAGGAACGGGAAGGCCATGCCGGTCTGCAGGGATAGCGGCGGGTACAGCGTCCAGCCTGCGGCGGGCCCGCCACCGGGCATGAACAGCGTCGAGAGCAGGAGCAGGAACGCGAACGGCAGGATCCAGAAGCTCCAGTTGTTCATGCGCGGGAGCGCCATGTCCGGCGCGCCGATCATCAGCGGCACCATCCAGTTGGCCAGGCCCACGAACGCCGGCATGACGGCGCCGAAGATCATGACCAGGGCGTGCATCGCCGTCATCTGATTGAAGAAGTGCGGATCGACCAGGTTCAGGCCGGGCTGGAAGAGCTCCGCCCGGATCACCAGCGCCATGGCGCCACCGACGAAGAACATCAGCAGCGCGAACCACAGATACAGGGTTCCGATGTCCTTGTGGTTCGTGGTGAACAGCCAGCGCTTCAGGGACCACGCACTGGGCGTCTCGTGGTGGTGATCGTCGTGGTCGGTGATGACTGCACTCATTATGAACTCCCGCGATGTTCCGCTACCGTCGGCGCGCGCCGATCAGGGCGCTTCGGCGACCATGTGGTCATTCTCGGCGAAATAGGTCGCCACGAGGTCGGCTGCTGCATCAGTTTCGCCGTCCTGCATCAGCGCCAGCCACTCGTCGTACTCGTCACCCGGAATGGCCTTGACGGTGATCGGCATGAAACCGTGGCCGCGGCCACACAACTCGGCGCACTTGCCGTAGTAGATGCCAGGCTCCTGGACCGTTGCCCAGTTGGTATTGATGAAACCGGGAATCGCGTCCTTCTTTACTGCGAAGTCGTACACCCACCAGGAGTGGATGACGTCCCCCGCCGTGTGGTGGAAGCGGACCTTGCGATCGACTGGCAGGACCAGCGGATTGTCGACGCCGAGGAGGTAGTCCTCGGGCTTCTCCTCGAGGCCGAGCATCGCTTCGCGAGACGTCGACAGGCGGCTGTAGAAGTCAACGTCCTGATCGATGTATTCGTAGTGCCAGAGCCATTGATAGCCCGTCACCTTCACCGTCATGTCGGCATCGGAAGCATCCTCCATGTCGATCATGACCTTGGCCGCGGGCACCGCGATGCCAATGAGGATGATGAAGGGCACGATGGTCCATGCGATTTCCGCACCCATGTGTTCGTGCCACTTGGCCGCGACGGCGCCCTTCGACTTGCGGTAGCGGAACAGGGACCAGAAGATCGCGCCGAACACGACGACGCCGATCATCACGACGATCCAGAAGACCAGCATGTGCAGGCCGTGAACGGCCTCACTGACAGGGGTCACTCCCCTTGGCATGTTGACCGCCCAGTCCGCGTGCGCGGCACTGGACATGCCGACGAGCAGCGCCGGCAAGGCGGCTGCCTTAGCGATTCGTGACCGCATATCCCCTGTTCTCCAACTTGATTGCGGGTGCCGCCCCGTGTGACGGCAAACCTGTCGATACTGCCCTGTTGCCAGCCGCTGGACCCATCGGCCCGGATGGCAATCATGGACGGGACGGCGTGCCGGAATACGCATCAGAAACGCAACCCGGGCGAGCAGACGGAACGCCCCCGGCCGGGAATCGTAGCGCATGCCCCCGGGGGGCTCAAGACAACTGCACCATCAAATGCATACGAACGTCGCCACGGCGCGCATCCGCTGCCCAGTTTCATCGTTTCGCGCGGCGATGTCCGATGGAGTCAATCGGTACATGGAACTCACGTGCATCGCCGTGACCGGCCCGCGCGATCTCGGCACCCCACGCGTGACCGTAGACGATTTCCCAGGAGGCCTGGATCGCCCCCGGCTCCGGGCCGGCCGGATACACCGCCTGCAGCCGCCGCCAGGCAGTGCGCCCCAGCAACCCGCGGGCACGCGCGGGATGCGCGTTGACACTGCCGGCGACGCGCAGGGATACCAGCAGATCACGCACGTCACTGTAGTCACGCCGCACGCGGTCGACGTCCATGACCGGATCACGCAGCCCCGCGCCGAGCATTGCATCGCCAACGTCATGCATATCGGCGAATTCATGGACATGGGGATGCGCGTCCACCTGTGACCAGGCTTCGCGCAGCTCGGCCAGCGTGTCCGGCCCCAGGGTGGAGAACATGAGCACGCCTTCGGGCCGGAGCACCCGCCGCCACTCGCGGAATAGCGCGGGGAGGTCATCGATCCACGGCAGAACCAGGTTCGACACGAGCAGGTCGACACTGGCATCGGCAACGGGCAGACGGCGGACATCGGCGGCCACCGGCAGCGCGCGCCGGCCGAACAGGCGCCGCCGCGTCATGGGGGCGAGCAGCCCCGGCACGAAGTCAACGCCGAGAACATCCGCGTCGCGATACATGCGCGCGAGCTCCTGCGCCAGTGCGCCCCCGCCGCAGCCGAGATCGAGCACGCGCCGCGGCCGCACGCGCACGGGGGCAAGGCGGTCCAGCAACTCCGCGGCCACTTCGCGCACGATGCCGGTCGCGGGAGAGGCGGTACTCCGGGCAAGGATTCGACGCAAATGGCGGGCGTCGCGGACAGCATCCGGGGGGACGGACAAGGCAACTCCAGACTCATGCAAGCGGGCGGCAGATGATAGCGCGAATGGCGGTGCGCGGGCGCGCCGGGCCCGCCTGCAGGCACAGGTCGGTTACAATCGCGCCCTCCCGCGCTCACCGGAGGCCCGATGATGGCCGATGTCCTGCTGCCGGCGCTGCTCGTGGCCGCCGGTTACCTGCTGGGTTCGATCTCCACGGCGATCATCGCATGCCGCCTGCTCGGCCGCCCGGACCCGCGCAGCGGGGGCTCACGCAACCCGGGCGCCACGAACGTGATGCGCCTTGCCGGACGCGACGCAGCCCTCATCACGCTCGCCGGCGACATGCTCAAGGGCGTGGTCCCGGTCATTGCGGCGCGCATGATCAGCGATGATCCGGTGATCTGGATGCTCACCGGGTTCGCCGCTTTCGCCGGCCATCTGTTCCCGCTGTTCTTCGGCTTTCGCGGCGGCAAGGGGGTAGCCACGGCCCTCGGCGTGCTGCTGGCACTCTCTCCCCTGGTTGGTGCACTGACCATCGCCACCTGGCTGGTGACGTTTGCCATCGCGCGCATTTCCGCGGTCAGCGCGCTGGTGAGTTTCCTGCTCGCGCCGGTGTGGGTCGTGCTGGTTCTGCCGTCACTTGCCGTCACCGCCCTCGTCGGCCTCATGTCGGCATTGCTGTTCTGGCGCCATCGCGCAAACGTCTCCGCACTGCTCCAGCGACGCTAGCCCCGGCAACCCGCGCCCGGCGCACCTCCCCGCGGCCAGGCAAACGGCGCGAGCTCGGCCAGGGGCCAGCGCGGCCGGGCGCGCACGGCCCGCGCGTCGCGCTCACCGGCGAGCAGCCGCAGCGCACCGGCAAGCGCGATCATTGCACCGTTGTCGGTGCAGAACTCCGGGCGCGGGAAATACAGCTCGGCGCCGGGCAGTTCCGCGAGGGCGGCGCGCAGGCGCGCGTTCGCGCCCACACCACCGGCCACCACCAGGCGCTGGAATCCGGTCTCGTGCAGGGCGCGCCCGGCCTTGATCGCGAGCGTTTCGACCACGGCGTCCTCGAAACCGCGAGCGATGTCCGCGCGGGCCTGCTCGCTGCCATCGGCCGTGGCCAGCGCCTGACGAGCGGCCGTCTTCAGGCCGCTGAAACTGAAATCGAGCCCCGGGCGGCGCGTCATGGGCCGCGGGAACGCATGGCGTCCGCTGCAGCCCTGCGCGGCCAGGCGGGCGAGCGCGGGCCCACCCGGATATCCGAGCCCGAGCAGCTGCGCGGTCTTGTCGAAGGCTTCGCCGGCGGCATCGTCGACGGTATCGCCCAGCAGGCGGTACTGGCCGGGGCCGTCGACCGCCACGAGCTGCGTGTGCCCGCCGGAGACCAGCAGCGCCACGAAGGGAAAGCGCGGCGGGTCGGGCTCCAGCATGGGTGCCAGCAGATGCGCCTCCATGTGGTGGACACCCAGCACCGGTATGCCGCGCGCCCAGGCGAGACCGTGGGCCACGGCCGCCCCCACCAGTAGCGCCCCGACCAGGCCCGGCCCGGCGGTGCACGCGATGCCGTCGACGTCCGCGAGCACGAGCCCGGCATCGGCGACGACGCCCTCGATCAGCGGCACGCTGCGGCGCACATGGTCGCGCGAGGCCAGTTCGGGCACGACGCCGCCATACTCGGCATGGACGCCGATCTGGCTGTGGAGCCGGTGCGCACGCAGCCCGGCAACCGTGTCGTAGATCGCCACGCCGGTTTCGTCGCAGGACGTCTCGATGCCGAGGACGATCACGGCCCGACCTCGCGTATTGCCTCCGCACAGTGAAGTGGTATGATTGAGGGCTTGCATCGGGGCGGCAACTGCCGCGCCCCGGTTACAGACCCCGCAAACCAGGGAATGAGTCGAGTCCATGCCATCGGTACGTGTCCGTGAAAACGAGCCCTTCGAAGTCGCCCTGCGGCGGTTCAAGCGCTCCTGCGAGAAGGCCGGCATTCTGACAGAAACTCGCCGCCGCGAGTTCTACGAGAAGCCGACCGCCGAGCGCAAGCGCAAGCGCGCCGCCGCCGTCAAGCGCCACCAGAAGAAGCTGGCCAAGGAGGCTGCCCGCCGTACCCGCCTCTACTGAGCGTCGCCTGAACATGAGCGACACCTCGGTCAAGGCGCGTCTCGCGGCGGACATCAAGGCAGCGATGAAGGCGGGCGACAAGGCCCGCCTCGCGACCTTGCGCAACATCCACGCGGCCATCAAGCAGCGCGAGATCGATGATCGCGTCGAGCTGGATGACGCGGCCGTGATTGCGGTGCTCGACAAGCGCGCCAAGCAGCATCGCGAGTCCCTCGAGGCCTACCGCAGTGCCGGGCGGGATGATCTCGCCGCGCAGGAGGAAGCCGAACTCGCCATTCTGGGCGAGTTCCTGCCGCAGGCACTCACCGAGGCCGAGATCGAGGACCATGTGCGTGCGGCCATACGCGACACGGGTGCGTCGTCCGTGCGCGAGATGGGGCAGGTCATGGCGGTGCTGAAACCGCAGTTGCAGGGGCGCGCCGATATGAGCGCGGTGAGCGCGCGAGTCAAGGCACACCTCAACGCGTCCGGCTGATCCCACCGGCAATCGGCCACATCCGGGCTCACCGACCGGCCGCAAGCAGGAGCGATCCCGACCATTTCCACCGAACTTGCCAATGACCGGCTGCTGCGGGCACTCGCCCGCGAGCCCGTGGACCGCCCGCCCGTCTGGCTGATGCGCCAGGCGGGCCGGTATCTGCCGGAGTATCGCGCCGTGCGCGAGCGTGCGGGCGATTTCCTCACCCTGGCGGGCACCCCCGAACTCGCGTGCGAGGTCACCCTGCAACCGATCGACCGCTTCGGGCTCGACGCGGCGATCATCTTCTCGGACATTCTCACGATTCCGCATGCGATGGGGCTCGGCCTGCGCTTTCTGCCCGGTGAGGGACCCTGCTTCGAGCGGCCGGTGCGCACGGCACGCGACGTGCACAATCTCGCCGCACCCGACCCCGAGAACGAACTCGGCTACGTCATGGACGCGCTGCGGCTCACGCGCCGCGAACTGGCCGGGCGCGTGCCTCTGATCGGTTTTGCAGGCAGCCCATGGACGCTGGCCACGTACATGGTCGAAGGTGGTTCGTCGAAGGATTTCGCCACCGTCAAGCAGCTGATCTACGATCGGCCCGAGCTGGCTCATCGTCTGCTGACAGTGCTGGCCGACGCAACGACGGCGTACCTCAATGCCCAGATCGCGGCGGGTGCGCAGGCGCTCCAGATCTTCGATACCTGGGGCGGCGTGCTCGAGCCCACCGCCTATCGCGAATTCTCGCTCACCTACATGGAACGGATCGTCGCCGGCCTGACGCGCATGGCGGAAGGGCGTCACGTCCCCGTGATCCTGTTCACCAAGAACGGTGGCCAATGGCTGGAAGCCATGGCCAGTACCGGCTGCGACGCCCTCGGCCTCGACTGGACCACGGACATCGGCGAGGCCCGCGCGCGGGTGGGTAATCGCGTTGCCCTGCAGGGCAATCTCGATCCCTCGATCCTGTATGCGCGCCCCGAGGTGATCCGGGCCGCAGTGCACCGCACCTGCGACCGCTTCGGTGGCGACGCCGGGCATGTGTTCAACCTGGGCCACGGCGTCCACCCCGCGATCGATCCGGAGCATGTCGCGGCCCTGGTCGCGGCGGTCCACGAGCGCGGGACCTGAGTCAGCGCCGGAGCGCATCCGCGCAGCCCGGCCCGGACTCCCGAGCCCGTCCACTTCGGAGCACTTCCACTTCGGAGTACCTCGACCGCGGCGCACCTCAATTCCGCGGCACTTCCCTGTGCCGGCGTGATCCATGACTGGACAGGGCCGGCGGCCCTGTTCACGAACCCCTCAGAAGCCCCCGGCAGCCTGCTGGATCCGCTGCGCCAGTTCGGGGTCGCCCTGCGCCGCGGTGGCGATCTCGTTGTACTCCTGCACCGTGAGGCCGTGCTCCTCGATGGCCACTGTCATCTCCTCACGGGCGTCCTCGCGCATCTGCGCGATCTCGTCCTGATCCTCGGCTTCCTGCATCCGCTGCGTCCAGTCCTGGCCGATCTGCTGGACATCGATGAGCGCGGCGGCGAAGGCCTCGATATCGGCATCGGAGACCTCGACGGACGGTGCCTCGTCGTCGAACGCGTCCGCGTCATCCGCCGACACGACGACGGGAGCAAGCGCGAAGGCGATGGCGATCGCAATGGCGAGGAGAAGATTGCGCTGGTTGGAGTGGGAAAGAATCATGCATTGACTCCGGGGTTGCTGGACAATGATCGGCACCGCCCACAGGAGGGGCCTTGCTGTATCAACAGTCGAGCCACCCGCATGGTTCCATTGCGCGCGGAATTTTCGCGCGCAATGGAACCATGTGGCGGGTCCGGCTGTTGAATCATCAGGGCACGCATGCCGACACGTGGTGCGCCAGCCGCTGCAGGAGACCGCCATCGCCATCACGGCCCGCAAGGAGTTCGAGGATCTGCTCGCCGAGGAGATTCCGCATCTGCGGCGCTACGCGCGCGCGCTGACGGGCGGCGTGGACACCGCGGACGACCTGGTACAGGACTGCCTGGAACGGGCCCTGCGCAAGCGCGCGCTGTGGCGCCCGGGGGGACGTCTGCGCAGCTGGCTGTTCCGCATGCTCTATCGGCTCTACCTCAACCGCCGCAAGCGGGCAGCCGTGGAGCAGCGGACGCTTGAGCACGAGCGCGGTCTGCTGGATGCGAGCCCCGCGACGGACCGGGTCGCCGCCCACATCGAGGCGGCCGACGTGGTCCAGGCATTGACCCAGTTGCCGCACGAGCAGCGGGCCGCGATCGTGCTGATCGCGCTCGAGGATGTGAACTATCGGGAAGCGGCATGGATCCTCGGCGTCCGTGTCGGCACCCTGCGCTCCCGCCTGTCACGCGGCCGCGAGGCGCTGCGGCGGCTGAGCGCGGACGAGACAGCGGCACCACCGCTGAGGAGCGTGAAGTAATGATCGGTCGCGGATTGGATGGCCCCGGATCGCATGATGACGGGAGTGACCGCATCACCCACGACGACCTGATGGCCTACGCCGAGGGGCGACTGCCGCCGGGCATCGTGCGCCGTGCGCGGGTCGAGAACTGGCTGCGCACCCACCCGGCGGACGCCGCGCGCGTGCGCGCCTACATGCACCAGGACCAGTGCATACGCAGCGCCTGGGGGGACGTCACGAACGAAACGATTCCCGATCGCCTGCTGCCCGATCGCATCAGGCAACAGCGCCGCCCCACGGCACGCCCGTGGCTGCGGCCGACCGCCATGGTGGCCGCATTCGCACTCGCCATGGTGACCGGATTTATCGCCGGGCGGGCCGACCTGGGCGGCGCCACGCCGCAAGCCGACAGCGACCCGCGCACGAGCGGCGAGGTGGCGGCGCAACAGCAGCCCATTACACCGGCCCACGGAGACATCGCCACGGGCGCGGGCGCTGCTCCGCTCGCGGATGGCGTGCTTCACCCCACCACCGGGGCCGCGGGCCCGCTCATCCCGACCGAGTCGACGCACGCGCCGGAGCTGCGCATTGCACCGGTTCCGGAAATGATGCCGCCGCCTGCGCCTGCAACCGCGCCCGGAGGCGTGTAGCCCCCGGCACGCTTCACTGGCGGGCAGGGTTCACTCGACGGCTTCAGCGAGCAGGCGTTCAATCTCGGCCATATCCGCCCGCGCCATCGGCTTGCCATCGACCGGCGACCGGGGCGCGATCCGCGGACCGTCGGCTGGAAACACGAGCAAGCGCAGGTCCTCACCATCCGCGCCGAGCAGATAGACCGGCAGCGGCTCGTCCCCCTCCCCGCCAAAACGCACGAAGGTCTCGTCGAGTTGCCAGGGAATCCCGCGGTCGAGCAGGAAGCGGGCAATGGCCTCGGGCGTATCGGCAAATACATGCAGGGTGATCGCGGCATCCTCGACCGCGGTACCGCGCAGCACCGCGCCCGCGAGGCGGGGTTCGAATTCCGCCAGCAGGCGCATGGCCGTCAGCGCCGCGCGCCGTTTGGCGGCCAGCCAGCGCGGCTGCGTGTCGGCCTGGAACAGCGCCTGGTAGGCCCTCAACTCGGCCTCGACCTCGTCGTTGCGCGGCATACTGTTGCGCCCGCCCACACCCAGGCGATCAGCGGCCCGGATCTTGGCATCGGCAAAGTCGTGGACACACTCCTCGGCCATGAGCCGCGCGGCCACCTGCGCCACCTCATTGCGCACGCGGTCACCCGCGTCCGGCCGCATGCGGCCCGCGGCCTGCCGGACGGCCTTGCTTCTGCGCGCCATGAACACTCCCGCAAGCACGGCAGGCTGGACAACCTGCGGCTCACCTCAGAACAGGGAATCGTCACCATTGCCGCGGTCGCGGCCACGGTCGTTGTATGAAGGCTCTTCGGGCGCCTCTTCCTCGCGGAAGACCTCGAAGAAGGCGCCGGCGGCATCGGCATCGGCGTATTCGCCGCTGTCCGGATCGATGCGCACGGTGACCATGCCACCGGGCAGGTCCGGCCAGTACTCATCGACGCCATTGAGCGTCCGCCCCATGAATCGGGTCCACATCGGCAGGGCCGCCCGCGCGCCGGTCTCGTTGCTGCCGAGCGGCTGCAACTCATCGAAACCGACCCATACCCCGGCGACCATGGAATCCTGGAAACCGACGAACCAGGCATCGAGCTGGTCGTCCGTGGTCCCGGTCTTGCCGGCGAGGTCGTCGCGGCCGAGCTGGAGCGCCGACCGGGCCGTGCCACGCCGCACGACGTCACGCATCATGCTGCGCACGATGTAGGCATTGCGCTCATCGATGACGCGCTCGGCAAGGCGCAGTTCCGGCGACCGCTCGCGATCCGGTACGCCGATATCCGTCAACTCCTCCGGCGCCTCGTCCGCACCCGCGACCGCATCGGCCTCGACCGCCATGTCACCGACCGCGGTCGTGTCGACGACCATGCCGTCAGCCATGTTGTTGAGTCGGTCACAGGGGGGCGGGCAGACCTCTGCCGGGTTCGCGCGGTATATGGTGGCACCGCGACTGTCCTCGATCCGATGAATGAGATGGGGCTCCACGCGGTAGCCACCATTGGCGAAGGCCGTATAGCCGGTAGTCACCTGCAGTGGCGTCAGCGATCCGCTGCCGAGGGCAAGCGTGAGATCGCGCGGGAGCCCGCTCGACGGAAAGCCGAAGCGCTCGAGGTAGTTCACCGCATTGGGGATGCCCATCTGCAGCAGGATCCGGATCGACACGAGATTGCGCGAATGCACGAGCGCTTCGCGCAGGCGTGTCGGGCCGAATACGCGGCCGCTGTAGTTCTCCGGGCGCCAGGTATCCTCCAGGGCGGGATCGTCGAACACGACCGGGGCATCGTTGACCAGCGTCGATGCGCTGTAGCCATGCTCGAGCGCGGCCGAGAAGATGAACGGCTTGAAGGCCGAGCCCGGCTGGCGCCGCGCCTGGGTGACGCGATTGAACTTGGAGCGGTTGAAGTCGTACCCACCCATCAGCGCACGAATGGAACCGTCCCGCGGATCGAGCGCAACCAGCGCCCCCTGGACGGCCGGCGCCTGGGCCAGCGCGACGTGGCCGTCGCCAGCGGGCTCGACATAGACGATATCGCCGGGCTCGACGACATCCCCGGGCGCCTCCGGCGCCGCACCGCGACCACCGCCCTCGCGGCGGGGGCGCGCCCACTCCATGGTCTCGAACGCCATTGGACTGATGCGGCCACGACGCAGGTAGAGCGTGGCCGCCTCGTCTCCCACGGCGATCACGACCGCCGGCTCGAGATTGCCGAAGCGACCGTGTTCGGCCAGGAAGTCGTCCAGTTCGAACGGCCCGTAGTAGCCCTCATCGTGCTCGATCACCCGGATTTCGCCATCGGCCTCTTCAACCACATCGACCCCCGGCAGGGCAATGCGCTCCTCCAGATCCTCGATGGTCGGCAGGCGTTCGACGTCCAGACGGCCGACCGGGCCGGTAAAGCCCTGGCGCCGCTCGTAGGCGAGGAGTGAACCGCGCAGGGAATCGACGGCCGCGCGCTGCTCATCCGTGCGCACCGTGGTGAAGACCCGGTAGCCACCGGTGTAGACATCCTCGCCGAAGCGTTCCGCCGCCTCCAGGCGCGCCATCTCCCCGACATAGGAGGCCTCGGCGGCCACCGGGGTGCGATGTACGCTCGTGCTCACCGGGGTGGCGAGGGCGGCCTCGTAGGCCTCCTGATCGATGAGCCCGAGCGAGTGCATGCGCCGCAGCACGTAGGAGCGCCGGCCTTCGGCGTGGCGCGGGCTGGCCACGGGGTTGTAGCGCGATGGCGCGGTCGGCAGGCCGGCGATCAGCGCGGTCTCCGCGAGGGTCAGGTCATGAACCGATTTGCCGAAATAGGTCTGCGCGGCCGCACCGACGCCATAGGCGCGCTGGCCGAGGAAGATCTTGTTGAGGTAGAGCTCGAGGATTTCATCCTTGGTCAGTTCGCGCTCCATCTTGAGGGCGAGAAAGATCTCGCGGAACTTGCGCACGAAGGTCCGCTCGCGCGTGAGAAAGAAGTTGCGCGCCACCTGCATGGTGATGGTCGAGCCACCCTGGGTCATCGTGCCGGTCTGCGCCAGGTTGATGGCCGCACGGGTGAGGCCCATGACATCGACACCGGGATGGGTGTAGAAGCGCTCGTCCTCGGCGGCGATGAAGGCCTGGCGCATCTGCTCCGGGATGTCCTCCAGGGCCAGGGGGATGCGCCGCTGGCTGCCGTACTCCGCGAGCAGGTCGCCCTCGTTCGAGTAGACGCGCAGCGGTTCCTGGAACTCGACATCGCGCAACTGCTCGATATCGGGCAGGTCCTGGGCCAGCGTGATATACACCGCGGCCACGGCGAGAACACCCGCGGTGAAGGCCGCAAGAACGAGGCCCACGAACCATTTCAGCAGGCGCAGGGATGTACGGGAGCGCAAAGTCATCGCGTTATCGAATGTCCGGGCAGTACGTGCATGGGGGATGGCCGGTATGGTCGCGGGGCCGAATGGCGGCCTGTCGGCGACCGGTGTTCAGTATAGTGTGTGTGCAAGGACCATGCGAGAATCCCATGGGTTCCCGCCCGGACGCGCCTGCCGCAGACCCAGCCCGGACAGGGACCGCGCGGCGCGCTGAACTCGCGCAGCAGCGCGCACCGATCGATTTCCCGGACTTTTGAGAAACTTGCGGGCGATCGTTAAACCGGATTACCATGATCCCGACCCGGTACACCGGGCGCCGTGGGGGAGCCGCGTGTTTCTGTTCAAGCCCAGACAGCCGCCCATCCTGGGCATCGACATCAGTTCGACCTCCGTGAAGCTGCTGGAAATCAGCCGTGGTGGCAGCGGTTTCCGGGTGGAGAGCTACGCGGTCGAGCCGCTGCCGACGGAAGCCGTCGCCGAGAAGGTCATCCAGGACGTGGAAGCGGTCGGCGAGGCCATCCAGAAGGCGGTGCAGAAGTCGAAGACGCGCGCCAAGCTGGCGGCACTGGCGGTTCCCGGGTCCGCCGTCATCACCAAGATCATCACCATGCCGGCCTCGCTCAGCGAGGACGACATGGAGGGCCAGATCCAGATCGAGGCCGACCAGTACATTCCCTACCCCCTCGAGGAGATCAACCTCGACTTCGAGGTCCTCGGCCCCACCGAGGACAGCCGCGAGACCGTGGACGTCCTGCTCGCCGCCTCGAAGAGCGAGAATGTGGAGATGCGCTCGGCCGCGGCGGAACTCGCCGGTCTGAGCGTCAAGGCCGTGGATGTCGAGCCCTACGCCATCGAGCATGTCTGCGAACTGGTGCCGGAAATGCTGCCGGACAATGGCGAGGGCCGCACGATCGCGGTGGTCGACATCGGCGCGACACTCACCAGCCTGAACGTGGTGCACGACCGCCAGCTCATCTACACGCGCGAACAACCCTTCGGCGGCAAGCAGCTCACGGAAGAGATCATGCGCCGCTACAGCCTTTCCTATGAGGAGGCGGGCCGAGTCAAGAAGCAGGGGGGGCTTCCGGACAACTACGAACCCGAGGTGCTCGAACCCTTCAAGACCACCATGGCGCACCAGGTCAGCCGCTTCCTGCAGTTCTTCTTCTCCTCGAGCGATTACGAAGGCGTGGACCAGATTCTCCTCGCGGGCGGATGCGCGCAGATCCCCGGCATCGACGAGTTCATCGAGGCCCACATCGGCACGCCGACGGGGATCGCGAACCCGTTCGAGACCATGAACGTCGCATCGCGGGTCAACCGGCAACGGCTCGAGGCGGATGCCTCGGCACTGATGATTGCCTGCGGCCTCGCCATCCGGGGGTATGACTGATGGCTCGCATCAACCTGCTCCCGTGGCGCGACGAGCGCCGCCGCCAGCAGACCCAGGAGTTTGCCCGCCAGGCGGTGCTCGGGGCCGTCCTGGCGGCCGCGGTCGGCGGCTATGGCTGGGACCACGCCACTGGCCTGGTCGAGGCCCAGGAGGCGCGCAACAGCTACCTGGAGGATCAGATCGCGGTGCTGCGCGAGGAGATCCGGGAAATCGAGGAACTGGAATCGACGCGCGAGCAGCTCGTCGCACGCATGGAGATCATCCAGGACCTCCAGCAGCGCCGGCCGCAGGTGGTTCATCTCTTCGACCAGATCGCGCGCAAGCTGCCCGACGGCGTGCACCTCGTCGAACTGAACCAGCGCGGCGATGACCTGACCCTGCGCGGGCGCGCCGAGTCGAATGCGCGGGTATCCGCGTTCATGCGCAATCTCGACGCATCCGAATGGCTCCTGCGCCCGCGGCTGGAGGTCATCGAGACCGACCAGCGCGACCGGGTCAACGCGTTCACCCTGCACCTCGCGCAGACAACGCCGGACGCGGACGACGAGGAGGATTCCTGATGGACGTCCGCGATGCACTCCAGCGCCTGAACAACCTCGATGTCGAGGATCTGAAGAAGATCGGCACGGCGCCGAAGCCGGTCCAGTACATCGCCATCGCCGTCATCTGTATCGCGGTGGTGGCAGCCATGGGCTGGTTCCTGGTCAAGCCCGAGATCGAAGAACTCGAACGCGTCCAGCAGCGCGAGGGGCAACTCCTCACGCAGTTCGAGGGCATGCAGGCGCGGGCCGCGAACCTGCAGGATTACAAGGATCAGCTCGAGGAGATGGAGGAATCCTTCGGCGCGATGCTGCGCCAGCTGCCGGACGAAACCGACATGGAGAGCCTGATCATCGATCTTTCGCAGACATCGATCGCCGCCGGGCTGGAAGTCGAGTTCTTCCGCCCGCGCGACGAGATCCGGCGTGACTTCTATGCCGAATATCCGATCGAGCTGCGCGTGAGCGGGCGGTATCACGAGTTCGGCAACTTCGTCTCCGGCCTCGCCGCCCTGCCGCGGATCGTGACCCTGCACGACATCAACATCGAGCCTACCGACGGTACGGCGACCGGTGCCGATTCGCCCGAACTGACGATGACGCTGACGGCGCGAACGTACCGCTATCTGGACGAGGACGAAGCCGGCGGGGGTGGGAACTGATGCGCCGTTTTACCGGGGTCGCAGCCGTGGTCGCCGCCGGACTGGCGCTCGCGGCCTGCGCCGATGACATGAGCGATCTGCGCCAGGAGGTCCAGGAGATCCGCCAGCGCCCGGGCGGCGAGATCGAACCGCTGCCGGAATTCGTGCCCTACGAGAGCTTCACCTACGATTCAACGGAACTGCGTGACCCCTTCATTCCCGCCCGCGCGTTCGCCGAGGCCCAGGAACAGGAAGACGATCCCGAGTCGGACATTGCCCCGGACCCCGACCGCCCGCGCGAACCGCTCGAGCGCTACCCGCTCGACAGTCTGCGGATGGTGGGCACGCTCAGCCGCGGGGAGCAGCTGTGGGGGCTGGTGCGATCACCGGATGGCACGGTGCACCAGGTCCTCCAAGGCAACTACCTGGGCCAGAACCACGGGCAGATCACGGACATTCAGAACAACCGCATCCAGCTGCTCGAGATCGTCCGGGATGGCAGCGATGCCTGGATGGAGCGCGACGCATCCCTCGGCCTGGGCGAAGAAGGATAACCGGAGAGAACCATGAACACGATCCGCCCTCACGACCGCTGGTCGCTCTTCACGTGGCTCTCGCCGCTGGTGCTCCTCGCCGGCGCCCTGTTGCTGGTGCCCGCGGCCATGGCCGATTCGCCCGCGCGCAACAGCATCGAACGCGTCGATGTCTCGACGCTGCCGGGCAACCGCCTCGAGTTCCGCATCGAGCTCACCGAAGCCATCGAACGGCCACGCAGTTTCACCATCCGGGACCCGGCACGCATCGCCGTCGACTTCCCCGGCACGCGCAACGCCACGGGCGAGCGCGAGATCTCCATCGACACCGGCGTCGCCCGCTCGATCAACTTCGCCGAGACCGATGACCGCACGCGCATGGTCTTCAACCTGAGCGAACTGCCGCGCTACGAAACGCGCGTGGACGGCAACGCCGTGATCATTACCCTCGGCGAACAGCGCCGGCCAACGGCTGCCGCCGCCGAGAGCGAGCCCGAGGCAGCTGCCGAGGTCGAGGCCACGGCAGCCGCAAGCGCGGACGAACCCTTCGTCGGCGACGATTCGGCTGCGCCGAGCCCGGCGCACCGGCGCGTGGACAACGTCGACTTCCGCCGCGGGCGTGACGGCGAGGGCCGAATCCTGATCGATCTGTCCGATCCCGACATCCCGGTCTCGATCGACCGCGACGGTCGCGACGTGGTGGTCAACCTGAGCGACACCACCATCCCGGAAACGTTGCGTGAACGCCTCGATGTACTCGACTTCGCCACGCCCGTGCAGTTCGTCGACATCATGCAGCGTGGCCGTGACGGCCGCATCACCATCAAGCCGCGTGACGCCGAGTACGAACAGCTCGCCTATCAGTCCGACGAGCGCATCGTGATCGAGCTCAAGCCGCTCACGCCCGACGAGATCGCCGAGCGCGAACGCGAGGAGCCCGAGTACGAAGGTGAACGCCTGTCGTTGAACTTCCAGGACATCGAGGTCCGCTCGGTGCTGCAGCTGCTCGCCGACTTCACCGACCTCAATATCGTCGTCACCGACAGCGTGACCGGCAACGTCACGCTGCGCCTGCGCAACGTCCCCTGGGACCAGGCGCTGGACATCATTCTGCAGACCCGCGGACTGGACAAGCGCCAGAGCGGCAACGTGATCTTCGTGGCGCCGTTCGACGAGATCGCCGAACGCGAGCGCCAGCGCCGCGAAACCGAGGAGGAGATGCAGGAGCGTGCGCCGTTGCGCACCGAGTATGTGCAGGTCAACTATGCCCGCGCCGGTGACCTGGCCTCCTTGATCGAGGCCGGCGACGCCAGTCTGCTGTCGGATCGCGCCCGGGTCAGCGTCGACGAGCGCACCAACACGCTGGTGATCCAGGACACGGAGCGCCATCTGGAAGAGGCGCGGCGGATGATCAATCGCCTCGATATCCCCGTGCGCCAGGTGCTCATCGAATCGCGCATCGTGGTGGCCACCGACGACTTCAACCGCGAGATCGGCGCGCGTTTCGGCGTCACCCGCGATACCACGGCGCGCGGCACGCAGGATGGCTTCTCCACCGCTGGCGACCTCGATGCGACCACGCAGATCCTCAACAACGAGACGATCGGCGATGGCCGCTACAATGTGAACCTGCCGGTCAGCAATCCGTCGGGTTCCATGGCGCTGGCGCTGGCACGCCTGCCCCTGGGCACGCTGCTCGAACTCGAACTCTCCGCCATGCAGGCCGAGGGGCGGGGCGAGATCATCTCCAGCCCGCGGGTGATCACCGCCAACCAGCGCGAGGCCACCATCGAACAGGGCGTGGAGATCCCCTACCAGGAGGCCGCGGCCTCGGGTGCGACCAGCGTCTCCTTCCGCAGCGCGACGCTGTCGCTGAACGTGACGCCGCAGATCACGCCGGACGACCGCATCATCATGGATCTGCGCGTGACGCGCGACACCGTCGGCGAGATCTTCGCCGGCGTGCCCAGCATCGACACCCGGGCAGTCGAGACCCAGGTGCTGGTCGATGATGGCGAAACCGTGGTCCTCGGCGGCATCTACGAGCAGGAGACCAGCGAGCAGGTGCAGCGGGTTCCCTTCTTCGGCGACCTGCCGATCGTCGGCCGCCTGTTCCGCAACGAGTTCACCCAGGACGACAAGAGCGAACTGCTCGTGTTCGTGACGCCGCAGATCGTCCGCGGCATCGATGACATGTGATCCGCCTGCCGGGGCCGATGACGCATCGGCCCCGGAACACTCCGCGAGCGATGACGGGCACCGGCGGCGACTGTTTCTGGTCGGTCCGATGGCCGCGGGCAAGACCACCATCGGGCGCCAACTGGCCCGCCGGCTCGGCCTCACATTCGTCGACAGTGACGGCGAGATCGAGGCGCGCGCGGGCGTCGACATTGCCACGATCTTCGACTTCGAGGGCGAAGCCGGCTTCCGCATCCGCGAGAGCCGGGTCATCGCCGAGCTCACGCAAGGCGACGACATCGTCCTCGCCACCGGCGGCGGCGCCATCCTCGCGGAGGAAAATCGCCGCCTGCTCCATGAACGCGGTTTCGTGGTCTATCTCGCAATCTCGGTCGAGGAACAGCTGCGCCGGACCCGGCGCGATCGCTCGCGGCCGCTACTGCAGAAAACGGACCGCCGCGCTACACTGACGCGCCTGGCCGAGGAGCGCGATCCACTCTATCGCTCGGTCGCCCATGTCACCATCGAAACCGAGGGTCGGCGCAGCCGCCATACACTCGACCGGGTACTGGAGCGCCTGCCGGCACAGTTCCGCTGATCGTGCCCTCATCGGACCATCCACGCCGGTGGGCGTTGTCGACGAGGGTGGGTTCAGCCGTTCCAGTGACGCAACGGGTTCCAGCGAAGATGACCACGACCATCCAGGTAGAACTGCCACCGCATCCCTATCCGATCCACATCGGTCCCGGGTTGCTCGCAACCGACGGCCCGCTGGCCGAACTCGTCGCCGGCGCGCGCGTACTGGTCATCAGCAACGACACGGTTGCAGCCCTGCATGGCGAACGCCTGCGCGCCGCACTTGCCCGCGCCGGGCACGTTGGCGAATGCGTCCTGCCCGATGGCGAGCGCTGGAAGAACCTCGAGACGATGGCCCGCATCTTTGATGCCGCCATCGACCATGGCTGCGCCCGCGACTGCTGGTTCGTGGCATTCGGCGGCGGTGTCATCGGTGACATGGCCGGTTTTGCCGCGGCCACCTGGCAGCGTGGCGTGCGCCTGATTCAGGTGCCGACCACGCTGCTTGCACAGGTCGATTCCTCGGTGGGCGGCAAGACCGGCGTCAACCACCCGCGCGGCAAGAACATGATCGGCGCCTTTCACCAGCCGCGGGCGGTGATCGCCGACACCGACACGCTGTCCACCCTTGATGATCGCCAGTTCCGCGCTGGCCTGGCCGAGGTCATCAAGTACGGCCTCATCCGCGATGCCGATTTCTTCGCGTGGCTGGAGGCGGAGCTCGACGCCGTGCTCGCCCGCGAACCCGCAGCACTGGCCCACATCATCGAGCAATCCTGTCGCAACAAGGCGGCGGTGGTCGCCGAGGACGAGCGCGAGACCGGCGTGCGGGCACTGCTCAACCTGGGCCACACGTTCGGCCACGCGATTGAAACCGCAACCGGGTACGACACCTGGCTCCACGGCGAAGCGATCGCCGCGGGCATGTGCATGGCCGCCCGCCTGTCGGCACGCATCGGCTGGCTCGCGCAAGGTGAGTGCGACCGCGTGGAGTCCCTGTTCCAGCGCGTACCCCTGCCCACACGGCCTCCCGCCATCGGCGGTACACGCATGCGTGAACTGATGCAATCCGACAAGAAGACCCTCGGCGGGCGCATGCGTCTGATCCTGCTCGAGGGCGTGGGCCGTGCCGTCATCACCGACGCGTGTCCCGCCGGCGAACTCGACGCCGAACTGGCAGCGGCGGACCCCCCGTCGCGTGCGACCCACGATCATGCTTGATCGCGCCACCAGCGCACTGCGCGAGGCGCTCGGGCGCCTGCGCAGAGATGGAACGCCGGCCGATCTGCTGGCGCACGGGCGGCGCCACCTGGATCCAGCCACGCTCCAGCTCCTGGGTCTGCGCGGGCAGCCCTTCAGCGACCAGACGCCGCCGGAGGATCTCTACGTCGACGACGCCATTCGCATGCAGATCAACATGATCTCCCAGCAACTGGTCGAAGGTGAGGTGCTGCCCGTGCTGCGCGGCGAGGCCGGTAGCGGCCGCACGTCGGTACTCATCCGCCTGATGACCGATCACGCACGCCGCATGCACTTTTTCGTCGCCCGCGGCGGCACGGGGCTGAAGGCGCAGCGGGTCATCATCGACATGTTGCGCATGCTGGTGCGCCCCGTACCCGAAGACCCTGCAGAGTGCTATCGCGATCTGGCCCGCCGCCTGCGCGCTCTGATGGTCGACGGGCAGCCGGCGGTCCTCGTCATCGACGATGCCGATCGCATGCCGGATCGTGAGATCGCCAATATACTGGCCCTGCACGATTCGCTTCGGCGGACACTGAACGGCGGCTTCCGCACGCTGCTCGTCGGCGACCCGGGTTTCGACACCCGCCTGATGACCCTCGACAGCGAACAGATCCGTGCCGGCCAGCTGGTCGCGGCCGACGTGCGCCCGATGTCACGCCCGCGCATCGGCCCGTTCCTCGAACACCGTCTGCGCGTCGCCGGGCGCGAGGACGATGCCCCGTTCAGCGCCACCGACCTGGAGCGTATCTTTGCCGCCACCGGCGGCCTGCCCCGCGATGTGGAAATCGCCGCCGCCGCTGCCCTTGAGGCCCGCTTCGGCACGGGGAACCACCGCACCTGAGGCGGACACGCGCAACCATGGCCGGACGCATCCCGCAATCGTTCATCGATGACCTGCTCAACCGCATCGATATCGTGGACGTCATCGATGCCCGGGTGCCGCTGAAGAAACAGGGCAGCAACTGGGTCGCCTGCTGTCCCTTCCACGACGAGAAGACCCCCTCGTTCAGCGTGAGCCCCGGCAAGCAGTTCTATTACTGCTTCGGCTGCGGAGCGAGCGGCACGGCGGTCGGGTTCCTGATGGATTACGAACACATGGAGTTCGTCGAAGCCATCGAGACCCTGGCCTCCAGCCTCGGGGTGGATGTGCCGCGCGAAGGCGGGAACACCGCCGCCGCCGGCGCGCACGATGCGATCTTCGCGGTGCTTGCCGAGGCCGACCGCTACTACCAGGCCCAACTGCGCGCCAGCGAACCGGCGAAGGAATATCTGCGCGAGCGCGGCCTGTCGGGGGCCACCGCGGCGCGTTTCGGCCTCGGCTGGGCACCCCCGCATTGGCAGGGCCTGCTCGAGCACTGTGGCAAGCATCGCCAGGACGCCCTGCTGCGCGCCGGCATGCTCAACCGCGACGAGCAGGATGGACGCCTGTACGGCCGCTTCCGCGGACGGGTGATGTTCCCGATTCGCGATCGGCGCGGCCGCACCATCGCCTTCGGCGGGCGGGTGATCGGCGACGGCCGGCCGAAGTACCTCAACTCGCCGGAGACGGCGGTCTTCCACAAGGGGCGCGAGCTCTACGGCCTGTACGAGGCGCGCCAGGCGCGGCGCACGCTGTCGCGGCTGCTCGTGGTCGAGGGGTACATGGACGTGATCATGCTCGCCGAACACGGCATCGACTACGCCGTGGCCACGCTCGGCACGGCGGCCGGCGATGCCCACGCCGAACGCCTGTTCGCCACCACCAGCGAGGTCGTGTTCTGCTTCGACGGCGACAACGCCGGCCGCCAGGCCGCCTGGCGCGCACTCAACAGTACCCTGCCGCGGATGACCGATGGCCGGGAGGCACGCTTCCTGTTCCTGCCCGAGGGCAGCGACCCGGATGACCTGGTCCGGGCGGAAGGGCGCGAGGCGTTCGAGGACCGGATCCGGCAGGCGAAACCGCTCGCCGACTTCCTCATCGACCATGTGCGTGCCGACGTGGATGCCACCACCGTCGCCGGGCGCGCGCAGCTCGCCGCCCAGGCGCGGCCCCTCATCGCGCGCCTGCCTGCAGGCATTTACCGCGAACTGCTCACGGAGCGACTGGCCCGCGAGGTGGGCCTGGCCACGGACCGCCTGCGCGCGGATCTGGCTCGCCAGGAAGGCACCGGCGACGCCGCGGCCACACCCCGCGCACGCGCCGCGCGGGCGCCGAGCGCCGTGCGCATGACCCCCATGCGGACCGCCATCGCGCTCCTGCTGCAGTACCCCGCGCTGGCCGCGCGCGTGCCGGATGACCACCCCGCGCTGGCCCGTGATGAGCCGGGGGCGGCGCTGCTGCGCAGCCTGTGCAGGCAGATCGAGAACGATCCGCAGACCACCACCGCGCGTCTGCTCGAAGGGTGGCGGGACGCCGGTGAATTCCCCTACCTGCAACGCCTCGCCGCCCACGAGTTCGCCCTCGACGAGAATCTGCCCGCCGAGAAGGCGCTGGCCAGTGAAATCGATGGGGCCCTCGAACGGCTTGCCGAACAGGCCCGGCGCGAACGCTATGCGGCCCTGCTGGCCGCCTCGCGCGAGCGCGCGCTCACCAGCGACGAGAAGCGCGAACTGCAGTCGCTGCTCGTCCAGCCCCGATCCGGATTGTGAGCCCCGGCCAGCCGACCCGCCCTACCCTGCGCGGGAGTGGCGGCCGGGGCCCGGGGTGAATACTCTGCACGCGCCCTCGCCGACAGGATGTCACCCATGACCATCAGGGACTGGCCCGCCGCGGAACGCCCACGCGAGAAGATGCTGCAGCGCGGCGCGGCCGCACTCTCCGACGCCGAACTGCTGGCCATCTTCCTGCGCACCGGCAGCCGCGGCCTGAGCGCGGTCGATCTCGCCCGCCAACTGCTTGCGGATTTCGGCAGCCTGCGCGCACTGCTCGCCGCCGAGCACGACGCCTTCTGCCAGCGCCACGGACTGGGCACGGCCAAGTTCGTGCAGCTGCAGGCGGTGCTGGAGATGGCACGACGCCACCTCGACGAGACCGTGATGCGCGGCGACGCCCTGACTTCACCGGCGAGCACCCAGGCCTGGCTGACGAGCCGGCTGCGCGATCGCGACCACGAAGTCTTCGCCTGCATCCACCTGGACAATCGTCACCGCGTCATCGCCTTCGAGGAGCTCTTCCGCGGCACGATCGACGGCGCCAGCGTCTACCCGCGCGAAGTGGTCAAGGCCGCCCTGCGCCACAATGCCGCGGCCGTCATCTTCAGCCACAACCACCCCTCGGGCATTGCCGAGCCCAGCCGCGCCGACGAACGCCTGACCTCCCGCCTGCGCGACGCCCTCGCGCTCGTCGACATCCGCGTACTCGACCACGTGATCATCGGTGACGGCCCACCGGTGTCGTTTGCCGAACGCGGCCTGCTCTGAGCGCGGTGCGGATCAGCGCGGATGCAGGCGCACACCGGCGTGGTGAACTTCGTCGCCGGCGATATCGCTGGCCACGAGGTCGGCATTGCCCAGGTCGATGCGATCGCCGACCGTGACGGCCGAGCCGTAGCGGCGGCGGAACAGGTCGGCGACGGTGTCATCGGGATTGGTGCGCGCGGGCAGTTCCAGGTCGTAGAGGCCGGCCAGCGCGCCGACGCGAGCGGAACCGCGCACGACGAAGGGTCCGAAGAATGCGCGTTCGTCGGCCTCCTCGACGCGACCGGTACCGAACAGGGCCTCGAGGCCGGGAAGCTGGTCGGGATCGGTGAGCAGATAGACGTGATCACCGGCGTGCAGGTGCTCCTGATTCGGACTCTCCACCGGGCCGCGCCCGCGCACCAGCGCGATCACGCGGGCATCGGGCGGCAGCGCCAGCTCGGCCACGGCGACACCATCCGCGCGACAACCGGCCAGTACGCGGTAGACGACCAGCTCCTGGCCCTCCAGGCCGGGGGCGTCGAACTCGAAGATGCGCCGGCCTTCACTGCGCATTGGCAGATTCAGGCCCAGCCAGCGTGCCGCCGGCGCCACCGTCCAGCCCTGCACCAGCAGGGAGACCAGGACCACGAAGAAGGCGATATTGAACAGTAACCGGCCCTCGTCGACCCCGGCGAGCAGGGGCAGCAGGGCGAGCACGATCGGGACGGCGCCGCGCAGCCCGACCCAGCCGAGAAACGTCTGCTCGCGCATGTTGAAGCGGAATGGCAGCAGGCAGAACCCGACCGCCACGGGGCGCGCGATGAATATGAGCACCGCCGCCGTGGCCAGCGCGGGCAGGGCAATGCCGATCAGTTCCGAGGGAACCACCAGCAGACCGAGCATGAGAAAGAGGCCGACCTGGGCCAGCCAGGCCATGCCGTCATGGAAGCGGCTGATCTCGTGGCGCGCCCGGGCCATGGTGTTGCCCGCCACCAGGCCGGCGATGTAGGCCGCCAGAAAGCCGCTGCTGCCGATGCTCGCGGCAATCCCGTAGGTAGTGATGCCACCGGCCAGCGCCAGCACGGGATACAGCGATGGCGTGAGATACATGCGGTTGATCAGCCCGGCCAGGATCCAGCCGGCGACCGCCCCGAGCAGGCCGCCAAGGCCGAGCTGCCACAGGAGATCGAAGACGAACTGCTGCCACGTCAGGCCGGTATCCTGCTGAATGGCGGTAATCAGTGCGAGGGTGAGGAAGATGGCCATCGGGTCGTTGCTGCCCGACTCGATTTCCAGCGTGCTGCGCACGCGCTCATTGAGCCGGAGGCCGTGCGCGTTCAGCAGATAGAACACCGCCGCGGCGTCGGTGGAACCGACAATGGCCCCCAGCAGCAGGGATTCCATCAGGCTGAGATCGAACAGCAGCCACACGGCGAGCCCGGTCAGGGTTGTCGTGACCGCCACGCCCACGGTGGCCAGAACCACCGCCGGCCGCAGCCCGGCGCGAAAGCTCGAGACCGGTGTACGCAGGCCACCGTCGAAGAGGATGACCGTCAGCGCCAGGCTGGCGAAAACGAACGCGATATCGAGGTCGGCGAAGACGATGCCGCCGGGCCCTTCCTCGCCAAGCAGCATGCCGAGTCCGAGGACGATCAGCAGCAACGGGACACCGAGACGGTCGGTCAGGCGGCTGGCCAGCACGCTGAGCAGAAGCAGGCCACCGATGGCGAGGATGATGTGGCCGACTACGTCCATGTGGGCTCCCGCGAGGCTGAACGAACATTATACCGGTCCTGTGGACTTCGCCGGGCTGCTGGCTTGCTATCATCGCGCCGACGGCAGGGTGAGGCCGGCGCCACTTCGCTATCACCGCGCAATCGGAAATGACCCATGAATGACCCTCGCGGGCATGACACCTTCGCCGCGGTCGACCTCGGATCGAACAGCTTTCACATGGTGCTCGCGCGGCGCGAAGGGCCGAATCTCGTCGTCATGGACCGTTTGCGCGAGATGGTCCGGCTGGCGGCCGGCCTGGACGCCAAGCGCTACCTGGCCCGCGACGCGCGCGAACGCGCCCTCGCCTGTCTGCAGCGCTTCGGCCAGCGCCTGGTCGACATCCCCGCGCGCAATATCCGGGTCGTGGGCACCAGCGCCCTGCGCCAGGCGCGCGATGCCGAGAGCTTCATCACTGCGGCCGAGGCGGCACTGAACCACCGCATCGAGATCGTCTCGGGCATGGAGGAGGCGCGGCTGATCTATCTCGGGGTCGCCCACAGTCTGGCGCCCAGCGGCCGGCGCCTGGTCATGGATATCGGCGGCGGATCGACGGAATTCATCGTCGGCGAGGGGTTCGATCCGCTGCACAAGGCCAGCCTGCACATGGGCTGCGTCGGCCACAGCCAGCAGTTCTTCGCCGACGGGCGTCTCAGCCGCAAGCGTTTCGAGCAGGCCGAGCTCGCCGCCCGCCTGCAGATCGAACCGATCGAGCAGCGTTTCCGCGCACTCGACTGGCGCGAGGCCATCGGTGCCTCCGGCACCATCAAGGCGGTGGCGGCGGCGGTGCGCAATGCCGGCTGGAGCCGCGACAGCATCACCCGCGAAGGGCTCGGCAAGCTGCGCGCGACGCTGATCGCCGCGCGGCGACTCGATCGTCTNGATCTGGACGGGGTCAAGGCGGAGCGCATGCCGGTCTTNCCGGGNGGCGTCGCCATCCTGCACGCCGCCTTTCAGGCGCTGGGCGTCGAGGAGATGCGCGTCTCCGACGGCGCCATGCGCGAAGGCCTGCTGCAGGACCTGCCAGGTCGCCTGCAGCACGAGGATATCCGCGGCGCCAGCGTGGAGCGCCTGGCCGAGCGCTTCCATGTCGACATGCACCATGCGGGTCGGGTTCAGGCCACTGCCAGTCGCCTGTTCGAGGCGGTACGTTCGGCATGGGGTCTGGACGATGAGAACGCCTGGCAGCTGCGCTGGGCCGCAACGCTGCACGAGGTCGGACTCGACATCGGTTTCGGCTCCTACCACAAGCACAGTGCCTACATTGTCGAGAACACCGATCTGGCCGGCTTCTCGCGCGACGAACAGCATCAGCTCTCGGTGCTGATCCAATTGCATCGACGCAAGTTCAACCGCCAGGCCTTCGCGCGCTTCGACGAAAGTGAAAGCCGCGTCCTCGCGCGCCTCGCCGTGCTTCTGCGCATCGCCGTCGTGCTCCATCGCGGGCGCAGTCCACGCCCCCTGCCGGAAGTCGATGCCCGCGCCGACGGCGCGCACCTGCGCCTGGCATTCGACAATCACTGGCTGGGCCGCAATGCCCTGACGCGGGCGGACCTGGAGGAAGAGGCCCGGATCCTGCAAACGGCGGGGTTCACGCTCGAACTGGCCGACCACGAGGCGTGATCCGTTCAGACCTTCCCGCAGCACAGGGATGTGCCTTCAGATCTACGACTTACAGCCGTTGATCTGAAGGGTCCCCAGGGGTCGCCGCGTCAGTCCTTCGGCCGCGTCGGATTCTCCTGCACGTAGGCGAGCAGGGACTGCTGGACGGCAAAGGGCTCCTGCCCCTCGGTGGCGGGGGCGCGCTCGTACCAGCCCTCGCTGCCGAGCAGCCAGGCCTGCGCATTGTCGCGCAGATAACTGTCGAGTTCGCGAATCAGGCGCTGGCGCAGGCGGCGATTCTCCACCGGGAAGGCGAGTTCGACGCGGCGGAAGAAGTTGCGCTCCATCCAGTCCGCACTCGACAGCCAGACCTCGGGCTTGCCGCCGTTACCGAAATAGAAGACCCGGGAATGCTCGAGGAATCGACCCACGATCGAGCGCACCCGGATATTCTCGGACACGCCCGCGATCCCCGGCCGCAGGCAGCACATGCCGCGCACGACGAGATCGATCTGCACCCCGGCCATCGATGCCTCGTAGAGGGCGCGGATGATCTGCGGCTCGACCAGCGCATTCACCCGCACGATGATGCGCCCCTTGCCGCCCTCCGCCGCCAGGTCGCGTTCCTGGGCGATGCGTTCGAGCAGGCCGGAATGGAGCGTGAACGGCGCATGCAGCACGCGGTTCATCTCCGACACCCGACCGAGGCTGGTGAGCTGCAGGAACATGCTGTGCACGTCCTGCCCGATCTCGCGGTTCGCGGTCAGCAGGCCGTAGTCGGTGTACAGCCGCGCCGTCTTCGTGTGGTAGTTGCCGGTACCGAGGTGGACGTAGTTGCGCAGGCCCCGGCGTTCGCGGCGCACCACCAGCAACATCTTGGCGTGGGTCTTGTAACCGACAATGCCGTAGACCACGTGCGCGCCGGCTTCCTGCAGGCGATTCGCCAGCGTGATGTTCTCCTGCTCGTCGAAACGCGCGCGCAACTCGACGACGACGGTGACTTCCTTGCCGGCGCGGGCGGCGGCGACCAGTTGATCGACAACGGGCGAGTCCGGCCCGGTGCGGTAGAGCGTCTGCTTGACCGCGAGTACCTTTGGGTCCTGTGCCGCCTGACGCAGGAAGTCGAGGACCGGCGAGAAGGCGTCATAGGGGTGGTGCAGGAGCACGTCCCGGCGCGCCAGGGTCTCGAACAGGCTCTTCTTGGGCTCGAACTCCTCCGGCACCGACGGCTGGAAGGCCGGGTACTTGAGGTCGGTGCGATCGACCAGATCGTAGACGGCCAGCAACCGGTTCAGATTGACCGGACCATTGACCTGGTAGAGAGAGTCCCGGCTGAGGTCGAATTTCTGCAGCAGAAAGTCAGCCATGTCGTCGGGACAGTTGTCGGCCACCTCGAGGCGCACGCAATCACCATAGCGGCGCGATGCGAGTTCGCCTTCCAGCGCGCGCAGCAGGTCGTCGATCTCCTCCTCGTCAACGAACAGGTCGGAGTTGCGGGTGACGCGGAACTGGTAGCAGCCGCGCACCTTCATGCCCGGGAAAAGCTGCTCGACGTAGGTGTGAATGACCGACGAGAGGAACACGAAGTCGTGCTTGCCGGTACCGTGCCCGGGCGGCAGCTGGATGACGCGCGGCAGTGCCCGCGGCGCCTGCACGATCGCCGTGCCGCCGCTGCGGCCGAAGGCATCCTTGCCGCGCAGCGAGACGATGAAATTGAGCGACTTGTTGAGGATGCGCGGGAAGGGATGCGCCGGATCCAGACCCATCGGGCTGATCACGGGCAGCAGCTCGTTCTCGAAGTAGGCGCGCAGCCACTGCTCCTGCTGTTCGCTCCACTCGTTGCGCCGCACGAAGTGGATCCGCTCCTCCGCCAGTTCGGGAATCAGCACTTCATTGAGAACGCGGTACTGTTCCTCGACGAGCTGATGCGCGCGCTCGCTGATGGCCGCCATCACCTCGCCCGGCTGCATGCCATCGACACTCGACTGGACCGCACCGAGCTCGATCTTCTGCATCAGCCCGGAGACCCGGATCTCGAAGAACTCGTCGAGGTTGGTGCTGGAGATGCAGAGGAACTTCAGGCGTTCCAGCAGGGGGTTGGCCGGATCCTTGGCCTGTTCGAGCACGCGGTGGTTGAACTCGAGCAGGCTGAGCTCGCGATTGATGTAGAGCTCGGGCTGGTCGAGGTCGATCTCACCGGACTGTACCTGCTGTTCGGGTACGGACATGGCACCAGTATACCGATCATGCAATTTTCCGAGCATGCCACGGATGCATGACACCCGTCTTGCACGAGGACCCGCGTCAGCCCGCGCGCACGAGGCGCACCAGTTTCATCGACGCGTCCCAGTCTCCGCTACCGTGGCTGTGCGCGATCACGGGGATGTCGAGCAGGGCATCGATCTCGTCACGCTGCGTGCCGGCACCCGGGGCGTCCGGGTCGGTGATATTGACCACCACCGCGAGGGGGCGCAGGCCGCGGCTGCGAATCGCCTCGACCGTCAGCAGCGTGTGGTTGATCGAGCCGGTGCGGTCGGCGGTGACAACGATCACGGGATAGTCGAGGGCGGCTGCCAGGTCGGCATTCTTGCCATCGGCGGCCAGCGGCGACAGAAATCCGCCAGCGCCCTCGACCAGGCGGAACGCCGATGGCGTGCCGGCATGGACGGCGGCGACGAGTTGTTCGAGGCGGACCTCGCCCCCGTTGCTCTGTGCGGTGGTCGTGGCGGAGATCGCGTGCCCAAGGCGATAGGGCACGACCATCTCGATGGGCTCGCCCTTGCCGGCCGCCTGCGAGAGCGCAATACCGTCGGCGGGATAGAACGCCCCGCCCTGGCGCTTGCAGCGCTGCTCGATCGGCTTGCGCACGACGATCTTCACGCCCTGGCTGCGCAGCGCATTGACCAGCCCGCAGCTCACATGCGTCTTGCCGACGCTGGTATCCGTGCCGGTGACGAACACACCGTCCATGCTCTCTCCTTCTGCTCGATCGCCTGAACCTGACGACTCTGTGGACCGGGAAACCGGAGCGCGTATTCTGCCGAATCCGATTGCGTTACGCTGCAAAAAAATGATCACGCTCACGTACTTGCATGTGGCGTCCACCACTCTTCCCGGCCCTTGCGGAGGTTTCCATGAGTAATCACGTTTTCCTGATCACCGGCGCGTCCAGTGGCATCGGTGCAGAAACCGCTCGCCGCGCCGCCGCTGCGGGCTACCGGCTCGTGCTGGCCGCACGCTCGCGTGAACGGCTGGAGGCGCTCGCCGAGGAGCTTGGCGGCCCCGAGCGCGCGCTCGTGGTGGCCTGCGACGTGACCTCGCAGGCGGACCAGGAGGCGATGGCGCAGGCGGCACTCGATCACTTCGGGCGCATCGATGTGGTGCTGGCGAACGCGGGCATCGGCGGCCGACCGGGCGGTTTCAGCGGGGCTGATCCGGATGTCTGGCAGCAGATGATCCTGACCAACATCTATGGGGTGGGCCTCACGCTGCGCCACACGCTGGCGGCGGTGAAGGAGGCGCGCGGCCATGTGCTGCTGCTGGGTTCGGCGGCCGGGCGCGCGACGATCCCGGGCTCGATGTACAGCGCGACCAAGTGGGCGGTGACGGGCATGGGCTACAACCTGCGCGAGGAGCTGCGCGGCACGGGTGTGCGCGTGACCCTGATCGAGCCGGGGATGGTGGATACGCCCTTCTTCGACGAGACGCCGGAGCAGTCGATGCAGCCGGAGGACATTGCCGCAGCGATTCTCTACGCCGTCTCGCAACCCGAGCGGGTCGACGTCAACGAGATTCTGGTGCGGCCGACGCCACCCCTCCAATAACGCGACGAGCCAAAGGACGGCCGGCTGGGCGAGTCAGGGTTCGGGGGGCTTTGCGCAGGGGTCGTGTGCGGCCAGGGATGGCCGCACAGTAGCGCCCAGGGATGGACAGTTTTGTGTCCGCACGCGGACACAAAACTGGCAGCGGGCCCCGGAGCAAAGCCCCCCGAACCCTGACTCGCCCAGCCGGCCGTCAAACGTGCTCAAGCGTCTCCACCGCAATACCGAGACGTTTGAACAGCCTTTGATCCTTTGCCACCTCCGGGTTCTCGGTGGTCAGCAGGGTGTCGCCATGGAAGATCGAGTTGGCGCCGGCGAAGAAGCACAGCGCCTGCGTCTCGTCACTCATCTCCGTGCGCCCCGCCGACAGGCGCACCATGGACTGCGGCATCAGGATCCGGGCGATCGCGATGGTGCGCACGAACTCGAGCGGATCGAGCGCCTCGGTGCCGTGCAGCGGGGTGCCCGGCACCTGCACCAGCAGGTTGATCGGCACGGACCCCGGGTGCTCGGGCTGGTTGGCGAGTTCGACCAGCAGACCACAGCGATCGCGGCGCGTCTCGCCCATGCCGATGATGCCGCCGCAGCAGACCTTGATCCCGGCGGCCCGGACATGGTCCAGCGTCTGCAGGCGATCCGCGTAGGTGCGCGTGGTGACGACCTGTTCGTAGTACTCGGGTGAACTGTCGAGGTTGTGGTTGTAGTAGTCGAGCCCCGCCTCCTTGAGCCGCTCGGCCTGATCCGGGCGCAGCATGCCAAGGGTGACGCAGGTCTCCATGCCGAGCGCGCGCACGGCCGCGATCATCTCGATGATGCGCTCGAGATTGCGGTCGGTCGGATTGCGCCAGGCCGCGCCCATGCAAAAGCGCGTCGCGCCGTTCGCGCGCGCGGCCTCGGCGGCGGCGACCACGTCGTCGACGGGCAGCAGGCGCTCGCGCTCGAGGCCGGTGTTGTAGTGCACGCTCTGCGGGCAGTACTTGCAGTCCTCCGGACAAGCGCCCGTCTTCACCGACAGCAGCGTCGAGATCTGCACCCGGTTGGGATCGAAATGCTGGCGGTGCACCGCCTGGGCCTCGAACAGCAGGTCATTGAACGGACAGTGATAGAGCGCCTCGACCTCGAGGCGTGTCCAGTCGTGGCGGATGGTGGCGACCCGCTGCATGCAATCCTCTCCCCGTGCCGCGCCAGCGGCGGTATGCTTGCGCGAAAGCACGGATGATTCGGATTGTCGGCGCTGCTGTCAATTCGAAATGAAAGGATATGTTGACAGGGAATGTGGCTCCTCGACCGCCTGCTTCCGCCCCGCTGCCTGCTCTGCGACGATCCCGGCGTCCACGGCATGCCGCTGTGCGCCGGGTGTCTCGGCGAGTGCACGCGCAACGACCCCGCCTGCAGCCGCTGCGCCGAAGCGCTGCCGGGCACCGCAGATACCCTGCCCGACCTCACCGTCTGCGGGGCCTGCCTGTGGCGACCGCCGCCCTACACCGCCATCCACGCGCCCTACCGCTACGCCGCACCGCTGGACGGACTGATCCACCGCCTCAAGTTCCGCGGTGACCTGGCCGCCGGCCGCCTCCTCGGACTCATGCTCGCGCGCGCGGCCGGTGATCGCTTCCGCGAGTGCAACGCCATCGTGCCCATCCCCCTGCACCCACGGCGCCTGCGCACACGCGGCTACAACCAGGCGGTCGAACTGGCCCGCCCACTCGCCCGCCACCTCGGCATCCCGATCCGGCCCGACGCCCTCGTGCGCGGCGGCAGCACCCGCGCACAGATGGAACTCCCCGCCCGCGAACGCCGCGCCAACGTGCGCGGCGCATTCCGCCCTGGCCGCCCCGTCACCGGCCGCGTACTGCTCGTCGACGACGTCATCACCACGGCAAACACCGTCGGCGAAGCCGCCCGCCTACTCACCGCCAACCCCGATACGGAAGTGGTCGTCTACGCCCTGGCGCGCGCCTGAGCGAACGCGCCCCCAACCAACGATCAGCGTTTCGGTGGGCCGGGTGCTCTGCATAGGGGGGGTGTGCGGCCATGGATGGCCGCACAGTAGCGCCCAGGGAAGGCTCGCAGCGCCCCCCGGAGCAGAGTGCCCCGCCCGCCGAAGCGCGAGCGGAAACTCACCCCAAAGCAAAATCCACAATCAGCCCAAGCAGCACCACCAACCCCACCCAGGCATTGTTCAGAAAGGCACGGAAACACATACCGGGCGCACGATCGACGATCAGGAACTGCTGCCAGGCAAAGAAGGCCGCCGCAGCCGCCACACTCAGGTAGAACCACATCCCCAGCGCAAACTGCAAACCGATCAGCACCAGCCCCAGCAGCGTCATCCCCTGCAACAGCCCCACCATCACCCGATCGTGCTCACCGAACAGAATCGCCGTCGAACGCACCCCGATCTTCAGGTCATCCTCACGGTCCGCCATGGCATACATCGTGTCGTAGGCCACCGTCCACACAAGATTCACGATGAACACCAACCAGGCCAGCGGCGGCACACTGCCGGTCTGAGCCGCGAACGCCATCGGCGCCGCCCAGGAGAACGCCGCCCCGAGGAAGATCTGCGGCAGATGCGTGAAGCGCTTGGAAAAGGGATACAGGGCAGCCAGAAAGACCGCACCGAACGAAAGGTAGACCGTCAACGGATTGAGCGTGAGCACCAGGGCAAAGGCCGCGAGCGCGAGCACCGCGGCCACGGCCAGTGCCTCCCGCGGCGAGACCGCCCCCGTCGCCAGCGGCCGATTGACCGTGCGCGCCACATGGCCATCGATATTCCGGTCCGCGAAATCGTTGATGGCACAACCCGCGGCGCGCATGAGAATCGCACCCAGGATGAACACGACCAGCACATAGAGATCGGGCAGCCCCTCGGCAGCCAGCCACAACGCCCACAACGTGGGCCAGAGCAGCAGATACGTCCCGATCGGGCGATCGACGCGCGTGAGCAACGCATACTGCCACAACCGCTCTCGCAGCCTGCGGCTGCGCGGGTGCTCGGCGAGTTGCTGCAGGCGTGTGCGCAGTGTGGTCAAGCGGCCTCCGGCTGGTTGACGCTGGCCCCGGACGGAGCGAGGGCGCCAGTGTAGGCAAGTGCCCGCGACCCGACCAGTCCGCCAATCCGCCAACCAACCGGGAGATTTCACCAATGCCGGACGAGGCACGCGCATACCCGGTTCCACTGGTAGACTGCGCGCCACCTGGGCACCCGGAAGACGAACGATGGCCGAACATTTCGATCTGCTGGTGATTGGCGGCGGCAGCGGCGGCCTGGCGACGGCACGGCGCGCCGCACGCCACGGCGCACGCGTGGCCGTGGTCGAGTTCGACCGCTTCGGCGGTACCTGCGTGAACCGCGGCTGCGTGCCGAAGAAGGTGATGTGGTACGCCGCCAGCCTCGCCCACGGCCTCGAGGATGCCGCCGACTACGGCTTTGACCTCCAGGTATCCGGGCACGACTGGGGCCGCCTGGTCGCCGCGCGCGAGCGCTACATCGAACGGCTCAACGGCATCTACGCAAAGAACCTGGACAAGGACGGCGTCATCACCATCGCCGGGCGCGCGCGTTTCGTCGATGCGCACACGATCGCGGTAGGCGCTGACCACTACACCGCCGACCGATTCGTGATCGCGGTCGGTGGGCAACCGGTGATCCCGGAGCTGCCCGGTGCCGAGCTCGGCATCACGTCGGACGGCTTCTTCGAACTCACCGAGCGGCCGCGGCGGGTGGCCGTTGTCGGTGCCGGCTACATCGCGGTGGAACTGGCGGGCATGCTGCGTGGGCTGGGCAGTGAGGTCACGCTCACGGTGCGCCGGGAGGCGGCGCTGCGCGATTTCGATGACGATCTGCAGACGGCGCTGATGGAGACGCTGCAGGCGGATGGCGTAGACGTGGCCACCGGCTTCACGCCGGCCCGCCTGGAGGGCGAGCCCGGCAGCTTGACCCTGACACCGGAGGGCGGCGCGGCGATCCGGGGCCTCGACTGTGTCATCTGGGCGATCGGCCGCCGGCCGCTGACGGCGGAGCTGGGCCTGGAGGCGGCCGGGGTGGCGACGGATCGCGGCGGTTA